>Ga0208767_1000337_pt1 | contig 36625 bp, 51 predicted proteins | sample VirMetDEL_Mar_21_FD_184514 | JGI IMG/M metagenome (GOLD analysis project Ga0208767, IMG submission 184514) | Aqueous microbial communities from the Delaware River and Bay under freshwater to marine salinity gradient to study organic matter... | ecosystem: Environmental > Aquatic > Marine >... | reverse complement strand
ATATTGGATTAGGTTATGACAGCAATGCAGAGCGAGTTGTTATATCATATAAAGATGCAGGGGACGGTGATGATGGTACTGCAATAATATTACAGAATGCTGTACCAACAAACCTTACATCAGAAAACTTCATAGGCTTTGCAGAAGATACAGTAGCTACTGGGCAACCTGTTACAGTAAATACTAAAGGCACTGTAGATGAAAATCAAACGAGTTTAACTCCAGGACAACAGTATTTTGTACAAACAGATGGTACAATAGGCACATCGGCAGATAGCCCATCTGTCGTAGCTGGTACTGCCGTAACGGCAACTAAACTGATTGTGAAAGGGTAAGAAATGGTAGCATACGTTCCCCCTAAACAAGCAGGTAAATATAAAGCTGTTGCATCTGGTGCGATTACAAATGGTAAGGCTGTAGTTGTGAATACTGATGGTACTGTTAAACAAGCTGCATCATCTGTAACTATATCAGCAGGTCTTGGTTCAGCAGTTACATTTGAGTCGGCATCAGCAAGGCCACAACACGGCACGTTTGACAGCAACAGCAATAAAGTCGTTGTTACTTATCAAGATATAGGTAATTCAAATTATGGTACTGCTGTAATTGGCACAATAGACGATAGTGATAATAGTATTTCTTTTGGTACGCCTGTTGTATTTGAAAGTGCCACCACTGATGGAATTGCTGCTATATTTGACAGTAGTAATAATAAAGTTGTTATAGTATATAGAGATGGTGGCAATAGCTATTACGGTACTGCTATTGTTGGAACGGTTAGTGGAACGTCTATAAGTTTTGGAACCGCAACAACCTTTTGGGCCAATTCTAATATGGGAGATGATATAGATGCATCTTTTGATACAAATGTTAATAAAGTTTTAATTACTTTTCCAAAGGTTGGCAACGATGGTTGCGCTATTGCAGGTACAGTTAGTGGCACAAGTATATCTTTTGGAAGTGAAGTAGTTTTTGAAACTGGACAAGCAACAGAGCAGTCAGTGGCGTTTGATAGTAGTAATAATGTCCATGTAGTTACTTATAAGGATGGTGCTAATAGCTCTTACGGAACTGCTTGTGTATTATCAGTTGCATCTAATAGTGTGGTTACAGCGCAGACACCTGTTGTCTGGGAATCTGCTGAAACCTCATATATGGATATTGCATTTGATACAACGAATAATAAGTTTTTAATATTATTTCAACAAATTGGTCTAGGTATATATTCTAAAGCAACAGGAATAGTAGGAACTGTATCAGGTACTTCTTTAAGTTTTGGCAGTAAAGCATTAGTTTATGACACTGGTGCAGGAGCTGCAACTGCGATAGCCTTAGTTTTTAATGATGCAGCAGGTAAGTTTGTTGGAATATATAATGAAGGTAATACTGGTGACAATACACCAGGAGTTCGCTATGCAGAAGGTACAATAAGTGGGACTAACGTATCATTTACTCACGCTCAAGTAGATTCAAATGATTCTACAGATTATAATGATGTTATCTTTGATTCAAACTTAAAACGAACTGTATTACTTTATTCAGACTCAGGAGATAGTAGTCATGGTAAAGCTATTGTTCGTGCAACTGCTGCTACATATAATGCGAGTACTCTAACCTCAGAAAACTACATAGGCATAGCATCAGGTGGTACATATGCTGATACAGCAGAAGCTACAATAGATGTAGTTGGCACAGTAAACAAAGATCAATCAGGTCTAACAGCAGGTCAGACATACTATGTGCAGACTGATGGTACGTTAGGAACAAGTGCAGATAGTCCTAGTGTAGTAGCTGGTACGGCAATATCTGCAACAGAATTAATTGTGAAAGGTTAGAGAGGAAAGTAATATGGCATTACCAGAAATTCAAGGAGAGCTAACTCCAGAGCAAGAAATAGCTTATCTAAAACAAAATCCTGATGTTGCTACTGCTATATTAAGGCAACAGGTAGGAGCAGACGGTCCAAAATGGCAAGGTAGTGTTACCGATCACTATAAATATGCTCAAGCAGCAGGAGAGGCTAGATTTGCTAGTGAAGCAGATGCTCCTCCTCCTGACCCTGTGGAGGCCATACAACCTGCCCCATTTACTGCTGAACAATTACAACAAATAAAAGATAATACTCCCATTAGTGTAAGTGGTGGTGGTGGTGATTATAGAACTATGAATATCACTCAAGGACCAGACATAGACTATGATCGTATTCAAGGTTTTGTAGGAACTCCTGAAGTTCGTGATGAAGAAGGTAATATTGTCACAGAAGCAACAGGAATATATGCTCAACAACCAAGTCAAGGTCTTATGTCAGGTCAACAAGATCTTATGACTGGTCAACAAACTCTAGGTACTGGTCAAGGTGTTCTTGCAGAAGGTCAAGCTACATTAGGTGAAGGTCAAACTGCATTAGCAGCAGGTCAACAGGGTATCATGGGTGGACAACAGGCACTAGGAGAAGGTCAACAAGCTATCGGTGGTGCTATTGGTGTAGCTAGTGAAAACCAACCTCAAACATTATTTGGTGGTCAGATGGCACTAGGTCAAGGTCAGGCAGGTATTACTAGTGGTGTTAGAGGACTAGGTAGAGATCTAACTACATTAACTGGTGATCTTAGTGATTTTGAGAGCGCACAAAGACAATATCAATTAGCTGCTGAAGGTCAGAGAGCGCAAGGTAGAGAAATAGGTATGACTACTCGTGATCAGTTAGAAAATCAATTAAGAACTGTCGGAGCGCAAACTAATAGAATGGCAGAACAACAGGCATTAGCAAGACAACAAGGTATGATGGCTCGTCAAGTAGCACCACAAGCACAACAGACACAACAGGCAAGTCAGGCAGCACAGATTGCAGGTCAAAATCTTAGATCATTTGCACCTCAAGGTGGAGGTATGATGGGTCCAACTGGTCCTGTTGCAGTAGATCCTAGAGATCAAGTCGGTTTTGGGCCTACAAGAAGCCCAGTTTAATAGGAGAGTATAATGCCACAAGCAGGTGAAACTAGAAAAGAACAAGGTAGATGGGAAATATTTGATCCTTCTATGGGTAGTGAGGGTCAGTTTGTACCTGTTCCTACAAATAGATTAGAGGAATTAGGTTTAGATGTACCTCAAAACTATGCTACTGGACCTACACCAGCAGGTAAACAAATAACACAAGATCCTAATACTGGACTAAATGTATTTACTGACATACCACCTGATCCTAATGCTCCTCCACCACCTAAAACTCCAGAGCAATTACGAGATGAACAATTTAATACTCAGTTAGCTAATTATGTAGATGCTCAAGGTAATATTCGTGAAGATTTGATGGGTGGTGATTTTAACTTTACTGCACAACAACTAAGAGATTTAAATGCTCAAGGTAATACTGATCAATTACAGTCTGCTTTAGATAATTTAAAACAGAGACAAACAGATAGAGATATAGGATTTAAAGGTGCATTTGATGATCCTAGTAGAGCTACTGCATTTAGAACTGCTCAAGGTACTAATCTAGGTAATGTAGATGCTTTTGGTCAACAAACTGCTCAAGGCCAACAGGCACAGATGGCAACTAATCCTACATTAATACAGGGAACACTAGACCAACAAGGTTACATGGATGCAAATCCAGATGTTGCTCAAGCTATACAAAGAGGAGATTTTACATCTGCTCAACAACATTATGATACTTTTGGTAAATTTGAAGGAAGAACTGCACCTACAACAGGTGGTACAATATTTAAACCTACAATGCAACAAGTACAACCAGAGGAGTTGCTTAATAAACAGAATTATCAACTGGACCCTAGATCTACATTCGCACCTACGCAAACAGTGCAGAATGTACAACAAGCAACTGCTCAACCTAAAACTGGACCTGCTAACTTTCAAGCTACTCAAATGTTTGATCAGGTACAGCAACAGAATATACAGGCAGCAAAACAAACTGATCTAAGAGATTTCGTAACAGCCCAACAAGAACAAGTTGACACTCAATCAACGGTACAGGGTCAGTTAGCATCTCTTACTGCTCAGTTTGATGGTGGTGAAATACCATCATGGGCTGCACCATCTATACGTTTAGCTGAACAGAGACTAGCAGCACGAGGTATGGGTGCATCTACAATGGCAGGAGAAGCTATACTTAATGCTGCTATGGAAGCTGCTACACCTATAGCCGCTGCTGATGCTCAGACATTCGCTGCATTCCAACAAGCTAACCTAAATAACAGACAACAAGCAGAAGTATTAAACTCACAACAGACATTACAACTAGATATACAGAACTTAAACAACGAACAACAGACTAGAGTATTTAATTCTCAACAAAGAGTACAGGCTCTGTTTAATGATCAGTCAGCTATTAACTCATCCAAACAGTTTAATGCATCTAGTGAGCAACAGAATGACCAGTTCTTTGCAGGACTGTTTAATGAGACAAGTAAGTTTAATGCACAACAACAGAATGCTATAGCTCAGTTTAATGCTGGACAGACAAACACAATGTCACAGTTTAATGCTAATCTAGAAAACCAGAGAGAGCAGTTTAATACTAAGAATAGTATACTTATAGATCAATCTAATGCTGTATGGCGTAGACAGATTAATACTCAGAATACTGCACTACAGAATGCTGCTAACCAGATGAATGTCATGAATAGGTTTAACATGAGCCAAACTGCACTAAACAATCGTTGGCAACAGTTTAGAGATAATGAGTTCTGGGCTAGAACTACTTCTCGTGATAATGATCAGTATGCTAAGAAAGTTGCTTATGCATCGTTTATTTATGGTAAGAATGCAGATGCTGCTTTCTCTAGTAAGGTAGGTGCTTTAGCATTTGATGTTGTATCTGGTATAGGTCAAGAGTTTGGTGGTGATATAGTAGACGGTGTTTCTAATTTCTTTAGTGATGGCGTTGATGCTGTATCTGATTTTGATTTAGGTGATTTTGCAGGAGATACTGGTTTAGATACTGTTATAGGTGGAGATAGTATATTTAATATTGGTACATAAGGAGAAAATAGATGGTAGCTGATCCAACAGGCATGGCAGTAAGTCTAGGCTTTAAAGCCCTAGGTAAAATATTTGGTAGCAAAGGTAAATCCAGAAAAGCAACTCCATTAGATTCCGCACAAGCAAGTTTATCTGCTGGTGGATTTAAAACTAGTTCTATAGGAATGAGCCAACCTAGTACAGGTAGAAGTGCTAAGTCTGCTGCTAGTGCAGAAATGTATGATTATTATCAGATGGTAGCTAAAGCTAAGTTAGTTGCAGATAGACTAGATCCAGAAAAAGGAACACAGGTTGGAGAATACGGTGCTATTAAGCAGGGTTCGATAACGTAGGAGGTAGTAGAGTATGTTAAATGAATTTTTAGGAGATGGACCTATTCCAGGATCTTCTTTTACAGAAGAAGTTGGTACTGCTAAATGGCAGAAACCACCAAGGATAACCTTGCCTACTGAAGCCTTTCAACATTTTATAGATGTATTGGCTAAAGGAGATAACTACGACAGAATAGTATTTTGCATGGATGAAGGATTGCCGATAGAAGGTATTACTAATACTATAGTTAATAACATGACTGCTAGTGGTCTTATTAGTTATGATGTAGCTCTTTTAATAACACCAGAAATAGGTAGAGTATTAGAAGCTGTAGCTAAGAAAGCAGAGATAGACTATGTTATGGCTATTCCTCGTAAGGTAGATACTAGCTTTGTCGAAGCTCAGATCAAAAAGATAGAAGAAGAAGAGGGTCTTACTCCATCTGATTCAGAAGAAGAACCTGAAGAGGAAGAAGTAGAAGATGAGGAAGAACCAGAGCGTAAAGGTTTAATGGGAGCGTAGTATGTCATTTTTCAAAAGAGCAGTAGTAGGGGCATTAGAACGTAGAGAAGAAGTAAGAGATGCTAATCAACTCAAATACGAATCTGATGTAACTACAGGTATAACTAAACTAAATGAAGCTGAAAAAGAAATGAAAAAGAACAATCTAATTGTTCGTAATAGAAAAAAATTAATAGCTCCCATAGGTATAAACGTATTTAACGAAACTGGTAAAGAATTTAGTGAAGCAGTGCTTTTGAATGTGTTTATGTCTTCTAAAGGAGATACAGCTTTAGCAACAGATACGTTGATTAGAATGGCTAAAAATCAAGCCCCTACTCCTACAACTACTGTAACAGATGGTATGGAAGGTTTTACTCAAGAGTCAACATCTACACGAGACTTGAGTGATATGTCTGGAGATACAACTAAAGCACTACAGGATGCTTCTAGTATGATTAGTACTACAAGTACAAAGTTACCATCACAACAAAAATCAGAAAGAGATTATAAAGAACAAAGATACGGTGGTGGTATTGCTGGTAATATAATGAACACTTTATTAGGTGGAGTATCTGGACCTTCTGTAAGAGATGCGGTAAGAGAACGATATTCCTCTATGTTTAGAACACCTGAAGAAGGTGAACAGGCATATTCTGATGCTATGGATTATATGGAAGAAGTAAGAACTAAAGGAGAAGCATCAACTATTCCTGATTTACCTCCTAAGATGTTAGCAGATATTCAAAGAGAGACTCGTAAAGCTAAAAAGTATGAAACATTTGAAAAAAATCTTGTAACAGAAGTTCCTAGACAATTAAATGATTTAAAAAATCTAATTATAAATAAAAATCCTGATCGATTACAACAACTAGCAGCAGTGGTTAATAAGTCTTCCCTAAGTAACAGTGACTTAGCAGGTTTACCTGAAACCATACAAAGACAAGTAAAAGAATTTATGAAAATAAAAGAGGAAACTATGAGGGGTTCTACATCTATTTTTAATAATACAAATGTAAATAGTGCAGTTTCTGCAACACAACAATTTTTAACTACTCCAATAGGTGCAGATGGAAAAACACAAATGGATATTTTTCAGGAAAGAATGACTGGAGGTACAAACAAACGGTCTTCAAAACCTATAACAAATAAACCAAATGCTAAAAAGATAAAGTCTTCTGTTCCTACTGTAGATTTATCTGAAGGAACTAAACTATCTTTTGAACAACTTATGAACTTAGCAAATACAGATGACAGAGAAGCATTTATAAAAAAATACAGAAAAGACGCAAAAACAACAAGAGATCCTAATAGTAATACTTTAGCTCATCTTTACGTTATAGACAGAAACAGGTATGTTGTTTCCTCTAATTTTGAAAACATTAGAAAAATAAATTAATTAAAGAAAGCATATACACATGAAAAATTCTATGGATAATCTTAGCTATGAAAAACTTTTAGAAAACAAAGAGTTTTTAAATAATACTCGTAATGTATTATACGATAGTTTTGGTGAGGACCATGTTCTAAGTACGGATGAAGAAATTTTAGATGCTTTTTATGAAAATTTTAGAGAGGTAGATACTAACACGGTTGATGCATATCAACTCTGGAGTGCAACAAATGGTGACCTCAACGATGAGCAAAAAGAGGAACTAAGACAATCTTATGAAGTATATCGTGCATTGCCTAGTTTTTGGGAAGATGATTCTGCTTCTAATGTTCAAGCATTTTGGGATTACGCCTCTGCTATTTTTACTGATCCCATGACGTATTTAGGGATAGCTACTGGAGGTATTGCCAGTGTTGCGACAAAGGCATCTGCATATGGTGCAGTAAGAGCAGGTTTGCAAACATCCTTACAAGTAGGTCGTAAAGCTACTCTTAACTCTGCTATGGCAGGTATCGCTACAGATACCGTAGCTAGTGTTTTAACAGATGCTGAAATACAAGGTGTAGAACGAAGAATAAATTATAGAGAAGATGGCTATGACTTTGCTCAAGCAGGATTAGCTGCTGCATCTGCTATTGTTCCAGGAGCAGCTATAGGTCTTGCAGGTAGAGGGTTAAAGGCTTTAAGTAAATCTGATACTATGATGCAAAATGTAGCAGAAGGTAAAAGAATTTATTTAGAAAACTCAGAAGCAGGTAAAGCATTTCTTGATGGTAAAGTAGTCGAAGGTAGTTTTGTTCAAGTTAATGACAGAAGTATAGTAAAAGGTGATGCAGTAGATCGTATGGCTTATGTAGATAGTATTAATACAGATAAAAATACTTACACTGTTAATGTAGGTTTTGATGAGTTAGGTGATGCTATAACTAAGGAAGTAAACATAGATAAAGTAAAATTAGTTGATCCTTTTGATGCTAAAGTTACTATGAAAATAGAAAGACAAATTCAAGGTGCTGCTAAAGTATATAACACTGAAAGAGCAAAGTTAGGTTACAAAGATTTTCAAAAAGAGATGAAAGAGGTTTTAGAAGCAAGAGGAGTTACTAAAGAAGAACTAGATGAGTTAGATAAAGGTGTTGAGTTTGTTTTATCAGAGTCAGCAGTAAAAAGAGTAAATGGAGCTTTTTTAGATATCATACAAGATTCTGGTATATCTTATAATCCTAATAAAGCAATATCCGTTATGGTAGAGGATGTTTTAGCTAATCAACCTAAAGGTTTTAATGCTTCTGAATTTGTAAAAATACTAGATTCTCATGGTGTTAGTAATATAGAGATGCTAGGCGTGATGATGGGTGAAACATTATCAAAAGCCTATAGAGGTACAGTATATAAATCTGCATCTACATTAGGTAAGTTAAGTGGTTTAAGTAAAAAAGCTAGGAAGATAGCTATTGAAAAAGAGTTAGATGTAACTTTTGGTGGTAACTTTCAAAAGATTACAAGTGGTATGCGTACAGAGGCAGGATTTAGAGGTATAAAAGATGGTAGACAATATGCACAGGAGGTAATAGGAACAACAGAACTTAGCAAAGAAACAGAGGCATATTATACTTCTTTACTTGCAGAACGAAATAACATAGACAAGATGAGTAAAGTATATGGTCCTACTGCACATAGAGGTGATCAGTGGAACAGAATGATTAGACTAGGTATGATTGCTCAACCTGCTACAACTTGTCGTAATGTTATGGGTGGGTTAATTAGAAGCCCTATGGATTGCACCACAAGAACTTTTGATAACATAATAACAATGTCTATGGCAAAAATTACAGGAAATACTATTCGTCCTGTTAATCTTTCTGATGGTTTTGAGCATTTAACTTCTTTGTTATCTCCTCAAGAGTATAATGAAATGGCTAAGTTAATAATGTCTAAGAAACCTTTAGCTGCTGAGTTAATAAAAGGTCCAGAAGGTTACTTGCAAACTGCTAAGATAGCTCAGACTATGAACGGAGATAAAGGTGGATTTGTAAATAAAGTATTAGGCTATGGATTTGACCCTTTGGAACGTGGTCTAATTCATGCAAATGTACTAAATAGTGTACAAGACAAATATATGAAGTCTCAATCTTTTATAGTAGGGTTAAGACAATCTATGTCAAGAGAAAATTTAGATCTTGATGATTTTATAAGGACAGGTAAAATACAAGATATTGATGATCGTTTTATAGCAGACGGTATGCAATGGGCTATGGAATATAACTACCAAGCTAATATACGAGGTGACAATGCCTTAACTAGATTTGCTGTAGAAACGATAAACAAATTATCTAATGTTCCTTATGTAGGATCTGCACTAGCACCCTTTCCTAAGTTTATGATAAATAGTATGAAGTTTATGTACGAACATTCTCCTGTAGGTTTACCTGAAGCTATAGCAAAAACAACAAGAGGTTTTGGAAAGGAAGGTAATACATATCTACAACAAGAAGGAATAAAGGCTCTCAGTAGACAGGCAAGTGGAGCATCATTATTACTAATGGCGTATGCTATAAGAACATCTGAACTTGGTGGTGAGCTTTGGCATGATCTTATAGATGATACAGGTAATGCACAAGATATAGGTACTTGGTATCCTCTAGCTCCTGCTTTATGGTTTGCTGATGGTATAGTTCAATTTGGTGAGCAACTAGATGGAAAAAGCAACATGGGAGATTTTAAAGAGGCTTGGCTTTTAGACACCATGAAAGCATTAGGTGGTCCTTCTAGTAGATCTGGAATATGGAAAGAGATTGATAAAAATTTTCTAGAAGGTATTTTATCAGGAGATGCTAACAGTAAAGAAGAGTTATTAAATGGTGTGGGTAGAGCTATGGGAAGTATATTTGGTGCGTTAGCTACACCACTAAAGCTAGGCGCTGAACTACTAGCAGAAACAAACGCTTTTGGATTTGATGACATGGCTAGATTGCTACACGATGCTAGAAGTAGTCAAGGATTCAAGGCTAACTTTTTAGATGCAATTTTTAAAAATGTTCCTTACGGATACTCAATGTTAAAAAGCCCTTACAGTGGCGTAATAAGACAAAAAGATGGTACATTTATATTTGAAGAAGATGTAGAATATTCCAGAGATATAAAAACAGGACAAACAACCGTACCAAGAGTTAGATATTCTGTTCTTAATCCAGAACCTTTAACCAATATTTCTCCTTTAGGAAAACAATTTTATGGTGGGTTTAGAAAAAGAAGAAGAAACTATATAGAAAAAGAGTTTGAAAGATTAGGACTTGCAGAATGGAGGCTGTTTAAAAGAACTAACATTCCTGATTACGACAGAGAACTAGCGATGCTAACAAGTAACTTTGCAGAAAGAATACTACAGGATGCTATAGTGTCTGAAAAGTATTTAAATTATAATGATTCAGGTAAAAAAGATATGATTAAAAGTGTATTAAATGACGCAAAAGGTTACGTTGCTAGAGAATTTAATTCTCTTTTTCATTTAGGATTGTTAGGCACATTAGATAAATTACCTAAAACACCTAGAAATAGTGGTGTAAGGTGGATGCAAGAAAATGGCTATCTCCCTCAATATGAAAATGAAAGAGCAGAATATATAAGTAACTTTGACCTTACAAAAGATGAAACTGCTTTACTAGTAGAAGTAACTAAAATATATAAATCTAAAAAAGCTAAGAGTAACATATAATGCAATCACTGGACAGTATATCTCTAGACCTTACTAATGCTTTAGTACCACTAATAGCAATATTCCTTAGTTTAGGACTTGGTTTCTTTATTAAGGATCTAATAACAAACTTTATTACTGGTATTAGATTTAAATTCGATGGTAGTTTTAATGAGGGTGACAAATGTATTATAGATGGAGATCGAGCCATACTAGTTAAGGTAGGTATATACGAGAGTGTATTTGCCATATCTAATGGTCGAGGTCATGTATGGAGATATGTACCTAATGAGAGAATTAAGTTTCTCAAGATAGAAAAGATAATAGAGGAGCCTAAAGAATGATTACTATACTAGGATCATTAATTGGATTTGCTGGATCAGCCTTACCTAAAGTGTTCGACATGGTCAATGATTGGCAAGATCGTAAGCATGAATTAGCCATGATGGACAGACAACTGGAAGCATCTAAACTAGAACATGTTCAGAAGATTGAAGCACTAAATATAGAAGCTGATATTAGTGAGACTAAGGCAATATACAAACACGATCAGTCATTAAAGACTACAGGATTTATGTCTGCTTTGAGAGCATCAGTTAGACCAGTTATAACATATTTATTCTTTACTTTATTTGCAGTAATAAAAGGTACAGCTATGTATGGTTTAATATATACAGATGGAGTTGTATGGGAAATGGCTATACAAACACTGTGGGATGAAGAAACTCAAGGAATATTTGCTGCTATTATCTCATTCTGGTTTGGAAGTAGAGCCTTACAAAGATCTAGGAGTAGTTCGTAATGGCAATTAAAAAAGGTAAAGAAACATTCTCTGGATACAATAAACCTAAGAGAACACCAAGTCATCCTAAAAAATCTCATGCCGTACTAGCTAAAGAAGGTACTAAGGTAAAGCTAATACGGTTTGGTCAGCAAGGAGTTAAAACTGCTGGTAAACCTAAGAAAGGAGAATCGTCAAGACAAACAGCTAGAAGAAAATCATTTAAGGCTAGACATGGTAGAAACATAGCCAAGGGTAAAATGTCAGCAGCGTATTGGGCTAACAAAGTAAAATGGTAAAGGAGGTATTTAGTGAATAAGCCTATGTTTGATTCTACAGGATCATTAATACAAGATGAGGGTGAGAAAGTATTAATTGAAGATGAGTGGATTAAAGTAAAACCAGTAGATAAAGAAAAGTATCTAAAAAGTAAAGAGTTCTGGAGAAACAGACAATGATTAGTGGGAAAGTATTTTATGGGGGAACTAGTAGTATCATGGTAAATAAAACAGAAGAAGATAATAATACTAATAAGCAATGTAATTGTGACAGTTGTATAGAGTGCAATTGTGATCCAAAGGTGTGTAGATGCAATTGTCACACTGATAAAACACTTGTAAGGGATTTTGAATGATATGAAAGGCGTGAAGCATTACTTTAAAAGTGGTAAAGAATATAAGGGTGGTACACACAAGATGCCTAACGGGTCTACCCATAGTGGTAAAACACATAATAAGACTAGTAAACCAGTAGTTCATTTTAAAGATTTATCTAAAACTGTACAAGCTAGAATAAAGAAAACTAAAAAATGAGAAGTATGACTGATGAAGGTCTTGATCTCATTAAGTTGTATGAGGGGTATAGCTCCTCTCCTTATTTATGCCCTGCCCAGCATTGGACAATCGGGTATGGAGCTATCTGGGGTCTAGATGGCAAACGAGTAACAAAAGATCATCCTGATATAAATAAAGATCGAGCTGACCAATTACTAAGGAGAGATGTAAGAAAGTCACAAGTAGCAGTATTACGACTAATAAAAGTACCTTTAGAGGATGGGCAGTTTGATTCGTTATGCTCATTCGTATTTAATTTAGGTAGTGGTTCTCTACAAAGCAGTACCCTAAGACGTAAAATAAACAGAGGAGATTATATTGGTGCAGCAGATGAATTTCCACGTTGGGTATTTGCAGGAGGAAGAAAGTTAAAAGGATTAATAAAACGAAGAAATCATGAGCGATTAATGTTTATAGGAGGATAACTTGGCAGCTAAGAAAAAATCTAAAAGTAAAGTAAACGAAGCAGGTAACTATACAAAACCTGCACTAAGAAAGAGAATATTTAGTCGTATTAAGGCAGGTAGTAAAGGCGGTGCTAGTGGACAATGGTCAGCAAGAAAAGCTCAAATGTTAGCATCTGCTTATAAAAAAGCAGGAGGAGGGTATAGAGGATAATGGCCCTAAAGAAATCTCAAAGAAGTCTTAAAAACTGGACTAGACAGAAGTGGAGAACCAAATCAGGTAAACCATCTACTCAAGGACCAAAGGCTACAGGAGAAAGATATCTACCTTCATCAGCTATAAAGTCTATGAGTTCTGCTGAGTATGCTGCTACTACTAGGAAGAAGAGAAGAGATACCAAGAAAGGTAAGCAATTTTCTAAACAACCTAAAAGAATTGCTAAAAAGACCAAAAATTATAGACGTTAGAAAAAAATGACCCTCTAGGATGAAGCAGAGAGGGTCTTAAAGATAGTCTTAGGTAGGTAGTGTCCAGATTATACCTACATCGACTGTAGCATAGCTTAAAATGCTTTATATGGAATTTAGCCTATTTTTACCATTTAAATGCTTTAATTGAGTCTTTATTATCTACAAGTTCACCAGTAAACCCTGCATCTACTAAACACATAGATTGTGTATCACTTGGTTTGACTATTGATGCGGTCCATGTTTGGGTATCAGTATTTAAATGTATAAAAGTTACATGACCTCTAGCTGATATACCACGAAATATTAACTTTTCTTTGTGACCTTCTACAACAACCCTCTTAAAATCTTGTATACTTCTACACCCCAGTTCTTGGGGTTTTTTTGTTTCTGCATTAACACCAGTAAATACTAATGCTATTGCTACAAATAATAATCCAAATAGTCCTAATTGTGTTCTTACGTTCATAGTATCTCCTATCACACTAAAAATGTTCGTTTAAGATGATCTTCAACATATTGTATGGCTCTTTTTAAAGTTGGTACATCATCATCCATACCTCCTAAAGCTCTGTTACATTTATGACACAACCAACCTCTAAATGTATCTGTATCATGGCAATGATCTAGTACCCAAGATCCGTTTTTAGTATTACCTCTACCCTTAACATGTTCAGCATCCCCATTACAAATAGGACAAGTATATCCTTCTGGAGGCATACCATATTCCTGACGTAATTTATTTCTTACTTTGGTTAGCTCGTTGTTACAAGGTTTACACTCAGGTCTTAGATAGTTAGCACCTGAACTAAAAGTAAAGGAGGATAAAGGTAGATATGTATTACACTTTATACATACCTTACCTTCACCTGCCCCTAAGTCTTCATTTTCAGAACAAGTCTCTTCAAATAGACTATACTGCATTTCTATTAATCCTTTTAAGATTAATAAAGTACCCTTTGTTGTATCCACGTTCCCACTCTTTATATCGAGAAGTTCCGTAAACATAAGGGTTAATGAAGTTCTCTTGGAACCCCACTATACCCTCCTTATATATTTTCTTTAGAGGATAAAAATCTCCACTAAAAAATCTTTTTCTTTTAAACGCCACAAACACCTCCTGAGTTAGTGATTTCGCAAATGTCATGTGTCTCAACGTGTTCATCAAACTCTGTTCCTAGTTTATCAACAGCTTCTGAATAAGGTACTACCGAAAGTGGTTGCCCACCTCTGCACCCATCAGGATATGCTGTAAATCCTCGTAACCTATGAGCATAGGAAGCTAGAGTATCAGAAAAGTTTTTTACTGTATCTTCATTGTTATTCTTAGATCCCCAAGCAGGTAAATTAATTGTAGAACTAATGGACATATCAACGTAGTCTTGTACATCAGCTTGGAATTTAATCCTTCTCTCATAATCCTCTGCTAGGTCTAGTGCAGATTCAATACTCTCTGGATCTACACCATAAAGATCTATTAACTCTTGTGCTGCTGAGTCTACAACGTATTGATATTTCCAACGAGTACCACCAGTTAGATATCTACGTTTATATGCTACAGCGAATATAGGTTCTATGCCAGAAGAAGTACCGCTAAGAATACTAATAGAGCCAGTTGGAGCAATAGCACGATTCGCCACTGGCCTAGAAACGGATAATTCGTCTGCAAATTCTCTAGAAACTTTGTCGCTGATTCCTTTATATACAGATAACCATCTGTGAAGATTTGTGGTAACTTCATATTTCTCTCCCTGTTTAATTAACCACTCGTGCATACCCATCAGGCCAAGCCCCAACCTTCTGTTTTTCTCTCTTACTTGATAAACTTTCTGGTAGGGTAACTCAGCCCTCAGAGTACCACATATTAAAAATTTAGTAGCTAGTTCGACTACATGGGCCAATTCCCATATCGACTCAATACGCCCAAGGTTGATACTGCCCAAATTGCACACATCACTGTCATCAGAGCTACATACTTCAGTACAGGCGTTTCGTAAAGTTTCATTTTCGTTCTCCATAAAGTTAAAGCTAAATCCTGGTTCAGCAGAACGAAGTGCCTGTTTGACATTACTCAAGAACACTTCACCAACATCACCAGTGTTCCAGTAATTTACAAGCCAATCTGTATCATAGTTCACACTTATATTAGTCATATCAAGAGGGGCGCGAAAGTTAAAGTCTTGCTCTTTGATTTGTTTAAATGTAAAACCTGTAGTACCTACTGGCATTGTATCCCAATCCTTTGCTGTTAAAAAGCTAGGGATATCATTATGCTTCCAGTTTAAGGAAGCGTACATGGCAGATCTACGAGATCCACCCTGCATCACATTGGCTCCGATAGAATTAATCATCTGCATTTTAGGAATAGGACCAGATGCTAATCCACCAGAACCTCCAAGAGAACGTCCTGATTCTCTGTAGGTAGAATAGTCAATGCCTATACCACCACCAGTCATCAAACATGACTCAGCTTTCCAACTAAGGTTAGCCCAGTCTTCTCTTGTATCTTCTTCTGCTGACAATAGAAAGCAATTATTGTAAAATCTCTTATCTCTTCCTGCATAATATAAGTATCGACCACCAGGAACGAACTTGAGATCTGTTATATACTCTTGTAGTTGTTTGCGTTCTTCTTTACGCATCAGAGCTTCTTCACCTGAACGTAAATTACCACATACATCTTCTACGAGTACTCTAGACAACTGTTCCCAAGTGTCACAACCTGTATGAGAATACTTTAAATTAAAGATGTCTTCTGAAAATTTAGAACGAAACATTGGGTTCATGTTAGATTTAAAACTACTCATTTGTTATTTCTACCTCTTCAATAATAATTTCAAAACCCTCAAAGTAATCTTCAAGAACTGTTTTAACATCTTTAGGTAAGGTCTGAAGAAGACCGTCAACCCCATCTACAGGGACATAATGACTATCTTCTTCTACCTTTACCTTTGCTGTCAAAGTTAAACTAAACATTACAACCTAAAAGAACGATGTAACACAGTAGCTCTACTAAAACCACTATCTATTCTAGCTTGAGATAGTTTCTTAGCTGCCTCAACCATATTTTTTTCTGCTTCTTTATAAACTATTTGAGCAGCTTCGTATGCATCTTGAGCATCGTATACATCTTTATACTTTAATTGATTTAATTCCTGTTGTTTTACTTTAATCTCTTCTTCAAGATCTTTAACTAGACTAGCTTCCATAGTTTACTCCTTTCTCAATTAAATCCGATAAGTCGGGTTGTTTATGGTCAGCAGGTTTAACCAACTTACCATCTCCTCTAAAATGACCTTTTGTTACTTTGGTCATATTATTATGATGAACTCTTAAAAATGCTTCTGGTAAAAACTTTAACTCTTTATATCTTGAAGCAAAACCAAACACAACATAGAGAACATCACACAATTCTTTAAGTACTTTTTCTGGATTTATTTCAGGTGCATCTAATTCATCTTGAAGTTCTTCTAGCTCCTCTTGAATTAGTTCTTGACATAAATCCATACGATCAAAATTATTTTTACTTACTTCAGTAATTAAATTACCTCTACTCTGTAACAGAACTCTATCATGTACTGCTGCATTTGTCAAGCGTTTTGTTACTTCATCTTGAAATTCTTCTAGGCAACCTAGATAATCTGCTTGTAATTCCAAAGGTATCATTCCTCCTGTAGTAAGTTTATCTGCTACACTCTCATTATGTATATAACCATTTAAGTCTTCTGTAAGTGACACCATATTAACCTTCCTTTCTTCTTGGTTTTCTTCCTCTAGCTTGATCTAAAAGATCTTGTACATCTGGGGTATTCTTGTAACGACTTACAGCAACTTCAGATATTAATCTATCTAGATACCATTTAGCTTTTTGCAAGTCTTCTTCAGGCTTACCTTTGTAATTAAAACGCCAAAGGTATTTCATTATATTTCCTTTTAAATAATCTTTAAAGTTATCTCCTGTAGTTGCTTTAATTGCATCAATACACTCTACACCATGTTGATTATAGTGTGGAGGATGATTAACCATATCTTTCATATTATCTCCTAGTGTTTCGTTGGTGGTAGTTTAGTATTTAAATAAATAACATTACCTTTTACTTCTATTTCACTAGGTTCTACAGCTTCTTCTACTGCATGACCTATTATGTCTTGAACCATTTCCATTACAGCAGAACCGATGTCCTTTATCATTTCATGCTCTGTACTGTCTTTAACGCTTGGTGATGCAAAATCACCACAAGTTATTTGTATTTCTACACCATCATGAGTAACTAATATCATAAGACTGCAATCAGGTATATTAGCTATATGATTTATTTTTTGCTTATCTGACATGACATCTCCAAAAAGTCTTTAGCGTAAACAAGTGCTAGTGGTTCTTTGCGATTAGCTTTGATGATCACTAACGGTTTAGTATTTTTTGTAACATGACTTTCAGCCTGAGACATAATATCATATACAGCAAACTTTGCTCTAGATTTACACTCGACAGCCCAAGGCCATTTCTTTCTGGCTAGAGGGGATAAACTAATATCAGGGCCATTTACACCCATTGGAGTAGACTTGACATCGTCATCTTCTACACCTTTTAGTTTAGATAATAGTATATCCCTTACCCATTGTTGTAATAACCTTCCTTTGTTTTTAGCTGACGCTGGTTTCATATCTATTAGCCATTTGTGTATAGTACTCATAGTTACCTGCTTTAGATACAGGGTTCTTAACGTATCTTAAACCCTTCCAACATGAAAACTTATAGTCACAAAACGTACATGGCATCTGTAGTTTACGATTACCTGTAGATTTTTTATAATAAGTTTCCAAAGTATCGTCATAAAGCCTCTCAAAATGAGCCTCTTCAGTAGTTTTAGAGATTTGTAGTGCTTTTTGTTCAATTAAATCAATGTAGTAGTCTTGATCTTCAGGATCAGCCTCAATAACTTTCATCTGACCTGTACCCTTATTAACTACGATCCAACCTCCTGCTTTTACACCTTCTGCTTTAGCATAACCAAACAACTGACAACAATAACCGAAGTCATCCTGTCTTTTTAGCTGTTCGTAGGAAGCAAATCGCTTGTCATAAGACCATGAACTTGCACTTTTAATATCCCATACACTCTTATCCTCTAATTGTATAACTAAGTCCAATTCACCATACATATCACCTGACTTAGTTGGAAGTTTAACTTTCTTGTTCATATCAGTAATCTTTATACCTGCTGATAACAATAAAGCAACAGCTAGAACTTCAGTCATATCACCATAAGCCATCATGATCTTGAAGTGATCTGGCTTTGGTGCTTCCTTCCAACCAAGTTTAGATGCCTGTAGCTGACACATAGGTTTACCAATCTGAGACATAGAAGGTAAACCATTACTACTACCTAGCTTCTTGTAGTTAAACCTAGATAACTTCTCGTTGAACATCTGACTAGCTTCATAGATGATACTACGAGGGATCTCTGGAGTTCCTGCAAGAAACAGGTCTAGTTTAGATTGAAGATCAGTCATCTTCTTGAGCAGGAGTTATGTCTATAAATTCAGAACCAAGATTAGAACTACCCATGTTTTCTCTCATTCGTTCTGTTACAGAATCATTTTCCTTTTTGATGACTTCTTGGAATACTGCTAGAGTATCCTTGTCATCCTGATCAATATCAATCTTAGCATCTAGCAAGGGCTTGTACTTTAAAACAAACCACTGATTAGATCCTCGCTTCTCAACACCATAAGAGAGTTCTAGATTGTAGTTGAAGTGTTGCCTATTTTGTTTAGCAAGTTCTCCTACAACTTTACCAATCTCATAGAAGTTAGATGGGCCAAGACGCATACGAAATGGTACAGGATCAAACTCAACTGGATCAGAACCTGCCTTAACTGCATCAGTCATGGTCATCATACCAAACAAATGTCTATACAATTTAACCTTACTGGCTCTTGCATAGGCAACTGGATCTTCTGCCTTTAACTTCTCACGTTGCTTGGAAGGTATCCAACCACACTTGTTACCACCTTGCCAATCCAATGCCTTGTCACCAAACCTGACAAAGTGCTGAGACATATTGGTATATTCTTCCTCATCACTATCGAATACAGAAGTCTGCATAGTAGTAGCAAACACTCGTACCGATACGTTCTTACCAAACACTGTACTGTGATCAGGATGCTCCAACTTAATTGATGGAACAGGTACACTAGCCATATCATCCCCAAAGAATGCATCCCTATTTATAGATGCTCTTGGAATTACTGGCCCTGTATCTTCTGGAACAACAAACAAATCTGTTGATTCCGTAAAGTCTAATTCAACTAATGACATACTATTCTCCTTTCAAAGTAGACTGATTGTATAACACATACCTTCGTAATTGTCAAGCACAATCTTGCTGTTCCATCCAATTTTTTCCAATAGACATTTCAACTTCCAAAGGAATAAATTTATCTAAACCGAATCGTTTCTCAGCTTCATCTTGTGCTTTGACTAAACATATACTGGCAACCTGTTTGACTTCTTCAATCTCATCAGGATGACAATCTACTACAACAGAATCGTGTACTGTATTGATAACTAAGCTATTTAAATTACGTTCTCTTAGCTGTTTGTGTAACATAATTACGCCAAGAGGAACTATATCAGCAGTAGCTACAGATTGAACAGGATAATTGACTATCTGTGTCTTAACAGATGCTTTCCCCTGCTTAGTACGATATACATTAGGGAACTTAAACTGCCTACCTGTAGCAGTAGTAATAGTTTCATTTTGTATAGCTTCATCCTGAAGTCTTTCATGCCAGTTGAATACTCCTGAGTATTTTCCAAAGAACTCTTGAAAGTATACCCTTTGTGCGAATGTACCCTGCGTTCCTCCGTAAAGAGGTCTGAACGTAGATGCCTTGGCAGCTCCTCTATCTGTTGGTTCACCGTTTTCAGTGAGTACTTTTGCCGTGTAAGAATGGACATCGAACCCCTCCTCTACTTCCTTTTTAATTGTCTCATCCTTGGCTAGGATACCTGCTACCCTAAACTCTAGCTGAGAATAATCTACCTCAAGCAACTGTCCATCCTTAAATCTACTCACAAACGCTTTTCTAACAGGAAACAACTTTCCTTTGGGCATATTCTGTAAATTAGGGTTACTACTACTCAATCTACCTGTAGCAGTAGTACACTGATTAAAGTTAGCATGAAGTATATTATCTGTACTATTAACCATGTTCTTGAATATTCCTTCTATGAAAGAACTTCTGTATGTATCAATAGCAGATAATCTTATTAAAGAGTTCAGAAACTTCTTGACTTCTTGATTGCTCTGTCCTCTCTCTAGTTCTACGAGTGTATGTTTGTCTGTCTTAAATCCTCCTGCCGATGCTAGAGCAAGTGTAGGATTAACCTTTAGTCCTGCAATCTCTCCTAGCTCTTTGTAGATAAAGCCAGTACCTTCACAATGCACACACTTAGTTGTATTCTTATATGGTGTACCATCCTTCTTATATTTCTGTATGGTTCCCTTTCCATTACAAAACAAACAGCGTTTAGCTTGGGTCTTGAACGTGGGAACAAAACATTCATCAATACATCTAACAAAACCTGACTCCATCATCTTAGGTCTACGCTTTGGTTTACCCCTAACATCTACCCCAATGTTCATGACATCACGCCAAGTTTTTTTGTCTTTTAACTTGTATGAATAAATAACCTGAGACAATTGTTCTGGTGAACTAAGATTGATTGGTGTGTCACCTACCAGTTTTTTAACTGTATTATTAAGATACTCAGTCAACTCTGCCTGTTCTACTTGGTAGTCATGGTCAACCTTATGCATCTCAGCAGTATCAATAGCCATACCTGATCGCTCTATGTCAGTGAGAACATCACAGAACTCACACATAAGATCTCGTATTGGTATCAGGGATTCATTATCCTTTTCAGAAAATCTATCTTCTTGTTTTTGAAATACTTCGGCAGTAGCAGTAACATCAGAGTACAGGTAATCTATTTGATCTTTTTCAGACATATCACTATAATTTAAACCTTGACTAAAAGCATCTCCAAGAGATTCTTCTTTACGAGTAACATTGTATTTCTCTGCCAAGGCTTTTAAACTTAACTTATCTCGTATACCTTTGTTTAGTACATACTCACTAATCATGGTATCAATAATCTTTGATCGACAATCTATGCCCACCTCACGCAACCAAGCTACATCAAACTTAGCATTGTGAGCGACTACATACTTAGCATCTTCAAGTACTTCTTTAAAGTATTCTAAATCTTTTTCTACAGAAGACTCCTCGTATTCCCATTCTTCCATAGCTTCTATGTTTAAATAATGATACTTACATTCAGGATCTTCCAATCTTTCCTTATCTTCTTTTAATCTTTCTTCATACCACTCTTTAGTAATTTCTTTAGGCAAAGGTGAACCAGAAAATTTTATAATATGTACATCATCTTTTGTAGGTATCATCTGTGGTTCTGTAGGAGTTAAAGATATCTGAGTGTGGCTATTATTCCACCATAACTCTTCCTCACACCACCATTTTTTTCCTGATATACTTCTTTGAGTCCATCCCAAAGCAACCAAACTGTTTTCTTTATTGTATGGAGAAGGGTCTTTACGATCCCCTCCTAAGTCAACTTCAAGGTCTATTATTACTACATACCCCTCTTCATCTTCATACCAATCTTCCATATTATTCTCCTGCAAATAGCATTATTAAAACTGTTATAAAACATATTCCTATGATGTATGCATGATTAAGTAATTCCATTACATCACCAAGTTTTCTAATGTCTTCATAGCTTTACTTCTTTTGCTACGTTCAACATCACCTAGAGGTATCAATCCTTTATCAGTAAGATAACCTTCAGGACCAGATGCTTTGTCAGAGGTAAACATTTCTACATACTCTCGTAGTCCTCCAATGATACCCATATTATTCTTTTTAACATAGAAGTACAAGGGTCTTGATACAGGGTACTTGCCAGTAGCAATGTTATCAAAGGTAGGTTTGTTGCCTTGAATTATACTACCTTGTATTTTGTCTCTGTTTGTGTCTAAAAAACTAAAACCAAAGATACCTAATATATTTTTGTTTGTTACAAGTTTATGAACAATCATGTTGTCATTCTCTCCTGCTTCTATGTACACACCATCCTCTCGTATAGTATGACACAAAGATTTATAGGCTTTCTTGTCTGTCTTCTTCATTGCCTTAACCCACTTAAAAGTTTTGCACCCACCTTCCATAGCCAACTCAACGAAAGCATCTCGTGTTCCTGACGTTGGTGGTGGGCCTAGTACTTCTATCTTTGTAGCAGGTAACATAGGATTTACTTGCTTCCATGTTCTATATGGATTGGGTATAGTTTTACCATCTTCTGTAGGTATATCCTTTGCTAGTGCAAGGAAGACATCTTTCAAAGACATACTAAACTTTTTAGCTTTTTTACTGTTAGCTAGAACTATACCGTCATACCCAACCTTTACTTCTAATATATTTCTAACTCCATTATTCATACACTTGTTATATTCTTTCTTCTTCATACGCCTAGATGCATTCGTTACATCAGCATATCTTAGATCCATACCAGAACAGAATATCTTCATTCCTCCTCCAGATCCAGTGCTTTCAATAACAGGAGTCTTGTATTTAGTTTGCTTACCAAAGTTCTCAGCAACTGTAGTTGCAAATGGATATACTGTAGATGAACCTACTACTCTTATTTGATTACGATCTTCTGCTAAACCCATTGATGTAGATGCAACAAAATATGTTAGTAGTAGTGTTAGTATAGTTGTTTTCATATATTATCTCCTTCACTTATAAAATATGTGATCACCAATTTGTCTCACTCTTATCTTGTACTTTGCCCACCAAGGTTTTACTTTTACACTATGGTAGTACATAGATCCTTTTACCACATCTTTCAGTCCATGTAAAGTCTTTTCTGCAACATCTACTGAATTTAAATATGCAGTCATATCTTTAGGTCTGTCACTTAATCCATCACAGTACCAACTGAATTGGCATCTATGTTTAATAGGATAATTAATAGACCACGAGTATGTTGGACCTTGCATTACCACTTCACAGATACTGTTAGGATATTTATTACTCTTTACTCTTTCCATTACTACTTGAGCTACAGCTACCTGACCTTCTATTGGTTGATCTCTAGCTTCATGATATATATTAAGTGCTAAACAAGCTAATCCTTCAAGCATATTATACCTCCTAGGTAATGTATCCCCCCGAAGGGGAATACTTCAATATCATATAATAATCAGTTTGTCAAGTTCTTTTTTAGGTTCCTCCATATTTTCTTGAAAAGGGTTTATCTTCCAACAATCACAATCAAGGCAAGTAATGTCAGGATCGGGGTGAAGACAACTCTTCATATCATTGAAGGTAGCATGAGGATATCCAGTACTAATCGACATATCTGGATACCTCTGGCTTAATCACAGTAGTACAAGTACCATGTTTACCACCTAGCTTATTCTTACTGACATAGATATGTCTGAGTCCATTGTCTGAACCACCTTCCTCAGTCTCTTTACCTATACCAATAATAAGATCTGCTTCGGCAGCTTTACCTACCCTTGCTCCTGCCATTTGAGTGAAGCGTAGCACAGTTCTACCATCTGCTTCGGCATTAGCCTGAGATACACCAATGATTGCACACTGATGCTTCTTGGATAACGTCCTAGCAGTACGATAGATCTCACCCAAACGTATGTCATCTCTGGCATGATTACCTCCGACTTGCATCTTATCTAGCTGATCAATGCCTAGTACATCAGGCTTGTGCTTGGCTAGTAACTGATCCAGTTCCTCCATCGAGGATACCTCATCAGTATTCAAGAACACACACTGACTAGAATATACATCCCATTGATTGTGTGCAGTAATAGTATCATTAGCAATCTCTTTGTCAGTCATGCCAGTGAACGAACTAACTGCTCTCAGTGCAGTACGCTCGACAGGCTCCTCATTACCTAGTATCATTACCTTTGCACCTTGGTTCAAGAAACCATCTGGCCCAAACAATGTAGATATCAGGAATGCAGTCTTGCCAGTTTCGACAAGAGCAAAGACAGCAGAGAAGGTCGAGGGTCCGATACCTGCACAGATTTCCCTGAGTCCTTTGAGGTTCCATTTGTACTTGGATACATCTTTAGTAGAGTGCAATAAAGATGCGACATCATGTTTAATCTCCTGTATAGTTTCTTTGGGCATGAAGTTCTGTTCGTACTTACCCAGTAATTCATTGACCTTGGTCAGGTCATTCACCTTGTTGTCCATCATCTTGATACCAAGATCAGCTAATTGTCTACCAAAGTAAACTTTAAACTGATCTCTGAGAACATCTTCTGCAACATCCTCACCGATATCATTTGACAATGTTCTAGTCAGCATCATCATAGCTTGTTTCTGGCTACTTGTCATAGTCCTAAACTCACTGAACAATACCTGCTCCACTTCAGCAGGGGTCAAGTCACGCCCATATCTTGCATGACCTAACTCAATGCTACGCCAGATCTTCTTGGCTTCATTCTCAAAGAAGTCCATTGCGATCAAGTGTCTGTTCTTCTCATAGAAGTTATGAGATAGAAATAGTCCTAATAAATCATTAGACATATTCGTTTGTATCCTTTCTTTGTGCAACACATATTGTATCGTTATGCGCTCCACCATGAGTTACCAATAGTATTTCTTCATAGTTACCAAACTTCTTACCAACTCCCATAGAGTTCCATCCAAAGGATAGCACAATACCATCAGGTTTGACAAGAGGTCTAATACGATCTTTTATTTTAGTATAGAAACTACTCTGTGTATCTTGTTGCGTAGTCTTTATACCACTAGCACTGTAGCACTCACTGATCTGTCTTGGACTGTATGGTGGATCATATAACACAACGTCAGCTTGTACTCCATCATCCAACAACATATCCAGAAAATCATCAGCTTTCATATGATAATGAGCATCTGTAATAGTATTTATATCATTAGTTATTGTACCATACTTACTATCTCTAGCAAAGGGATCTACAACAATTGGATTATTTCTATCTTCAGCAGAATATGCTAAACCAATCCAATGTTCCACAAACTCTTTAATAGGTTTCATGCTAAAGGTTTGACTGTTAGGCATTGAAAAGGCTCTATTGTATGTAGTCATTCTAATACTCCTTCTGGTTTCTCTTTAGGGTCAACATCAAGTAATCTTACTTCAGCTTTGGTAAATTGTCCAATTCTATTTTTCATTTGTATTGCCTTGGCAGATGCGTCTTTATCAAGACATACTATAACATAAGGATAGTTTACCACAATGTCAAGTATTGAATCAGATAAATTTGTACCTAGCAATGCAAGTCCAGTGCCATACTGCGATACAGCTACAGCAGAAGCACAGTCTTCAACGACATAACAAGTCTCACTATTACCACAAATAAAAGGTAAACCTGAGTTACCATACCTATGCCATTTACTCCAAGATCCTCCTAGCGTTCTACCAACAGCATCAACCACTTTATTTCTCCAAATAGTAGGAACGTTAAAGTTAGATGGTTGTGCCATGAAGATCGGAAATACTGCTCTGTCTAACTTAACATCATAGTATAACTGTACTTTATTAGTATCAATATTATTTCGTACACAATAATTTACCATTTTATTTGGGAAGTAAACAGAAAAATGTTCTGGTATCTCAAACTTATACTTATCTGTTTCGGCAGGTATGATAGATTTTTCTCTAACATACTTGCTTGATCCCACAACATCTTTCTTACCAGACACAGAACATCCTGCTTTGTAACAGTTATACAGAATACTTCCATCAACTCTAGTAGCAGTAAATGTACCATACCCACCACAACTAGGACAATTAATTCTTATGCCTTGATTGTCATCTATCTCGTCAAAGTCAGGTAACTCAATCATCCCACACCTTCCCTTTATGTGTATATGTTTCTATTGCCCTTTTACCTGCACGATAAACTGCTTTGTATTGATCAAACTCAGTAAAACCCATGACTCTAGCTACTTTAGCTGCTGTTTTTGGACTCCAATCAGAGTGACAGATCGCTATTGCTTGGACATGGTCATAATCGTCATCACTTATAGGCATTATATAACACCTTTCATCAGTTCTCGTTTAGTTCGTTTAGCTAATAGTTTTTTACGTCTTTTATTCTCAATTACTCGTTTATGGAATAATGGATCAGCTAAAGCTATCGCCATCAAGTTCCTCTTTTTTGATTGCTTCAAAGCCTTGGATGATTTCTGCATTGTCTTTATCCTCATTTTGTTTAACATCATTGTATATATCTCTAATATAGTCTTCAAGGATCTGATTGTCAAGATCCTCAAAGACTTTTATTTTACGCTTCAGTACTCTCATTATGCAACCAATTTTAGAAAAGCAGGATGCTCAATCCATTTCGCTACATCTTCATTACGCTTGAACTGACGCTCCAGAGTATTGTCATTAGCAGTCTGTCGAAAGCCGAAACGATCCTCATGTGAAGCATACTGAGTGAATGCAGAGTATACAGCCCATGCGTTTGCACCTCTTACACTGAACTCATCAAGTACAGAGTTAAGCATATTCTTAGATGCTCTCTCTGGTAATATGTCTTCAAGAGCAGTCTTGAGTGCATTAACAGATACATCTTTCTCTGCTAACTTCTGACACCATGCGTTGTGATCTACCCAACGATCATAGATACCTTCCATCTCGTGAGTGATACGACCCATATCAAAGTGCCTAGTATTCTTCTTGCGTATCTTACTGTAGTCACCAGTAACCATACCATTAGTGCAGAAGAAATCAATAGCACCACTGATCACATTGTTAGATGTAGATCCATCAACACCATGCCATGCATACAGAGACAGAGCAGTTTCAGTAGTGTGTCTGTTTGTCTCGACAGTAGCCTTGTGATTGTTGAAGACTACCTTCTCCAATGCCCAAGCACCATTACGAGATACCTTGGTATCAATACTGATATCATTCTCCAATGCTACTGAGTCATAGAAGTCATCATGTGTGAACCCTAACTCTTCAGCCCATGCCTCTCGTATTTGTCCAAAGAACTGAGGATGACTAACACCACCAAAGTCCTTACCGACAACACCGATAGCCTCATCAGTATCAGTACGAATAACATACTTACGTTCTGGAAACCTTTCTAGTGGAGCAAAGTCTATATCAAAGTCTGCATCACCAAAATTTTCTAGTACATTCATTCTTTATTCTCCTTTGAATAATTAATTAAAACTTCTCTTAATGTGGATGATAACTTATTTAATCTTTGTGTCAAGAACATTATCCATGCTATTGCAATTACTGTAACACCAAGTAATGCGATAAACAAGTAGAAAGTTATTGCAGTGTTAATCATAGTATTAATCTCTCCTCTCCTAATATAGGAAGTCATAAGCATTTAGTACTTTGGGTACTGATCTTTTATATCATAACGTAAAGCATTACGCAATATCTTTTTTTCTTTTTTAGTACCAATAAAATATACATAACGATGCTTTGCACTACGATTAATTCTATTAGTTTTGTCACCTAGATGGTGTCTAGAATGTTTACCATCCTTACCAGCTATATCTGTTCTAGGTTTAGTTGTACCAGTAAACAGGAAGTTAGTGGCTTGGTAAATGATACCTGCATGGTCTTGGGCAGTGTCGGCATATGATACAACTACCTTGGGTTTAGGTAATAGTTTCAATGACTTAGACACTAAGAACGATGCCTCGTTGGGTAGGTTATCTTTGAGTACCAACCTATTCAACTCGATGACATCAGACTTATGCTCCTCACCACAGATACCTTTGCACAGTGATGGTGAAGCAGGGCTACCATAAGATACCATGCCTACCATCTCATCATAACGATACAGACCATATGCATAACTGATTGATGGCATACGTTTAGCATAATGTATATTTAATATCCAATCCTTTGTAGCCTCGTATGGTATCTGTACTACTTCATACATATGTTGCATTTCATATCCAGTCTGGTTGTGGTCTATTTGTCCAATTAAGTATGTGTGCTTTGTCTGTTCTGTAGTATGCACGATAAGCATCTACATAGTCAAGTCTTTTATGCTCATCAGGCATACATTGTGGTGGTTCTGTATGTAATGTATAGTCCTCATCAAAGTTGTCATGGAACATATACTGTGAGATATTCTCTAGTATAGCAGTACTCTTGTGATCCTTACCGTATCTATACTTGTACTCCCTACCTATAGATAGTCCATGCAATACAGCCCACATCATGTTAGCATCATTCTCTCGTACCCATACAGTCATAGGATGGTTCTTGTAGGCAGACTTGTATATGTTATCTAGAATAGGCTCATCACCAAAGCACCATTCATGTATAGCAGTACTACACATCTGGGCAGTCTCCAGTACCATCTTAACAACGTGTTTGTCACATAATTGCATAGCTGACATAACAGGGCATTTGTCTATAAAGAATATGTTCATGTATTTCTCCAGTATTATTTGTATGAATAATCCCAAGTTTAACATATTATATTAATATTGTAAATAGTATTAATAATTTAATTTGCTCGGCAGATTTTATTTTTTTTTGGCTCGGCAGATATGGGATTAGGATAGGAACGCAGTGACATGATAGGCCTCGCAGAGACCATATGATAGAAAAATTTATATATGATAGGTCGCGGAGCGACACATGATAGAAATTTTTTGATAGGAATCTTAGATTTTTTAGATCTAAGACTCCCACCAAATTACTTCTCTAATGATTTATTAAGAATATAAATAAACAGACCATAAATAAATAAGGTCAAAGCTAAGAAAACTATTTTTTCTAATATCATGCACTCTCCATATTTACTATAAACATTGAATCCCTAGGATCTATTTTATTCCCGACTGATTTATACTTTAAACCTACGATCTTATTTTTATATCCTAGGTTTACAATATCGCTCTCATCACCGTTGACTACTTCCCTGTTAAGGAATCGTTTAGGCATCCCACCAAAAAATACCACCGATATAGGCACATCTGTTTTGAGTGCTTTTAATACCGATGATCTATATTCTGGTGCTTTTGAGAAGCTAAACATTAACTCGTAATTATCTGGAGTCTTGCCTAATCGTTTAGCTATTTTGGTATAGTCAATAAATCTAATATTCGGGAACGATTGCGGAATACGACCATTCGCTTTTAATTCGTATTGAATATCCGAAATAACATTTAAGCGAACATATGGAATAACCGATTGTTTTAAACATAACCGTTCAAAATTGGTTAACTCATATTTTAATAGTTCAATAAACTTTTTCCGTTCATTCAAATATAAATTAGTCTTTGCTATTCTAGCTTGATTGACTGATTGATAAACCTTGGCAAAACCCGAATCAGATAAACATGGTCCTTTACATTGGGCTATGTCTTGGAATGCACAGATGCGAGTATCAATAGGATAAAGCGATAATCCAGCTACGCGAATATTAATATCCTTGTTGTTCTTTCGTAGCTTGGTATTGCTTCCGTTTGTGTCTAATAATTTCATGGTCTTATCTTCCTGTTATTTTTTCCAAGTCTAACATGAGGATGGACTCCCATTGGGAATCCACCTTTTCGATAAATGCTTCTCGTTTCCTTTCCCTTATCTCTCGTTCGTCTAAGGATTCGGGATCGTAAACGCCATGATGAAAGTCTCTAATATCATTGTAAAAAGGTTTCAATCGATAACTCATTTTTCAACTCTCCCCGTAATCTTGGTTATAGGTTGACCAGTTAAGATTTGCCTATGCCATTGATTAGCTAATTCAATTATTGACCCTGTTAAATATAGGCTCACATCTTTACCGAATTTAGATTCGATAAGATCTCTAATTACTACAGGAAAAGATTTATATTGTTCTGATAATGTCATGATTTAAATTCCTTTATTGTTTGAGTGATTAACTGGCAACCTTAAAACCGCGAACTTTGTGTCCTCGATTGTGTAACCGTAATTTGAGAGCCTCGCTAAAATGTTTAGCTTGGTTCGCTGTTATAATTATTGTTCGCTTCTCACTGTATGCATTTGAAACTCTACGCAATTGACGGTTATACGCTACCATCTCATCAACCGTACAAGAGGCACTCTTAAACCGCTTTTTCATATCACGGTATTGTTTGAAATTGCCGTTAAACAAATCACCAATCCAAGAAAATATATTGCTGTCTCGTCTGTCTGACTTTGCGAGATATCCGAAACCGTTATTGATCACATAGGTTCCAGTTGTCTTTACATAGTAAGTCTGAATCTTGCACTCTAAATCCCGAATGTTTAACAGATAAGAATGACGGCCAAAATTAACAGCATTGTTCCAGTCGTTTGATTGCTTGAATACTTGACCATTTGTGAAAGTTGAATTGCACATATTATATATTCCTCTTGTTGTTTGGGTTGATGCGGTATTACACCAACCCCGATTGATAATTTATTTAACAGCTTGTTATCTCGACAATATCGGTTCGATAATTCTCGACCAAATATTTACAGACTTTTAGCCAAGTATTATAAACCGTAGTATCTATATCGTTTACGATACCGTCTCCCATTTCATCCTCGCAGGTTACTTCAAAGTTCGAGTCCTCCTCGATCTTTCCCCAACAATCAATATGAGTTGATCCTTGGATAAAATAGGCCTCTGGCTTTTTCTTTTTGAGTACTAGGACTCCTTTATCGTTAAACGATACTTCAATTGTTTCGTCTATTAACATGATTCATCCTTTCAAGTGATGTTAAAAATTAAGATATTACTGGTATTATTTAACGCCTAAATCATGCGCGATATAACCCGAACCCCCGAAAATCGGGCGCTCTTCACGTTTAAGGTGCGGTATTAAATCGGTCTATAGGCGATGGAGAATCCTAGGGCAGGTCCAGCTCGGGCGAGTCAAGACTGAAGCCGCGAACCCCGACTCTCACGGGAAAACCCTACTGCGCATATAGGCGCCTAGTGGCTTGGCCGAACCATCCATCACGGACAATCCATATGAGAAGTATATCAGAAAAATACATAGATTAAAACCCTAATAATCATTCTTGAATCCTAGGTTAAAATCGACCTTAAATCCCTAAATAAAACCGCCGCCCCACACAGGATAGGAAGCGCAGCGACCGTGATAGATAAAATGATAGGCGTAGCCTATTCTATGATAGGCGTCGCAGACGCTGATAGGAACAACTAACAAAGTTAGCCTATACTAACTTTTGACTGCATGAGTCATGTCTGAGCTATGGGGATGGATACACAAAAATATATTAGGGGGATCTATGCAGACTCGTGTCAATAATATTATTTTGTCGGGTTTTAATCAAATACTAATCGAATACCTACTAAATTTGTCTAAAATTTTATATAAAGTCGAAACTAATTTGACATACAATTAATTAAAATCAGGTCAAGTAGGGCCACGCGGTAGCCACGGCAGGGCTATACGTTATATATATACCGTTATACAAAATTATCGAAAATAGCTTGTCAACACCTTGATATAAAACAGTAAAATAATAGTACAAGAAGTCGGGGTATAAGGTAATATTCGTACCTTACTAATAAAATACTTGACAAACCAGTATATCCGTGATATAATCACTTTTTAGTCGAGCATCAGCGAGACTATATACAGAGTATATGTATTATACTATAATATATACCATATAACTACTCTATGTAAACACATTTGTAGTGTATATTTGTATCCACATTGCTACTATATGTAAATATACCTTATAAATAGGAGGATAACAATGCAACATAACTATTTTACACACTCATCGTATGAAAGAAGAGAGAATGATCATTATCCTACTATAGATAGACGTTGTATGAAAGCACTTCTTAACACATGGAACTTTCCACTACCTGCAATAGACGTATGTACTAAGGTAGGTGAACCTACACCACTTAAACCTGCTGTTAATGGTACGTTTAAAGAGACACTAGGAGAGTATAGATCAATAATAACTAATCCCCCATACAAAAAGGGGGTAGTAGATGGTGTAGTAGAACAGATTATTGATACAGTTAAGAAGGGTCATATAGAGTTTGCTACTATATTAGTTCGTGTACAATGGGATTGTGCATCTACTCGTGATAAATTCTTTAACAATAAACACTTTGCAGGTGCTACCAGACTACAATTTAGACCCTACTGGAGTAGCGAGAGAAAACATAGCCCCATTCACTCATATCAGTGGTTAGTATGGAAAGATAAAGTAGAGGGGTTTCCTGTACTAAAATACGACAAAGGTACATAAAGTTATTAATAGTATCACTTTTTACTTGACAGTGATATATACATATGTTATAATACGAAACTAATAAAACTGCGTACTTTTAATCTTTATCTTGAGGGGTTCGTGGTTAGAAGTATGACCTTCTAGGGTCCAGTGATTGCATTTAAAGGGGTTGAAGGTTAAGCAGTTACCTCCCCCTTTCTTTTATTAGGGTATAGACATGGCAAAAGAAACAGAAGAACAGATGCTAGAAAGACTAGCTAAGAGACATCCAGAGATATACAAAAAGTTACCTCCAAAACCCAAGCCTAATCCTAAAAACAAAAAGAAATCTAAGGAGGAAATAGAAAAAGAATATCAAGAAGATTTAAAAAAAATAGATGAGTACCTTAAAAAACCAAGAAAACAAAAATCAAACCAAATGGATCGTAGTAACCCAAGAGGTATTGATGTAAAGAATGGTGGTTTAGTACTACGAGTAACAAGAAAAGGACCATTATATAAAGGTAAGAAAAGTGGCTCCTACAGCTAAACGAAAGCGCAATTATAGAAAAGAGTATGATGAGTATCATGCTAAACCTGTACAAAAGAAACGTAGAGCAGGACGTAATGCTGCTAACAGTAAATTAAAACCACCGAAAGGTAAAGAAGTACATCATAAGAATGGCAATGCACAAGATAATAGGCGTAGTAATCTAGCCGTAATATCTAAAAGAGCGAATAGGCGTATGCAGCCAAAGAGAAAACCTAGAAGAACATGACACATGGAAATAGTAGAGGTAGCGACAAGTATATGGCCCATCGTATTTGGGTTAATAACACTAATAGTAATTCTAGCTAAACTACACTCAGATACGGAGATCCTCAAGGAGAAAGTCCGTACCTTATTTGATTTATTTAATGGTATGAAAAAGGATAAATAACATGGCATCAAGAATAACAGGTATACCTACTTTTATATACGAATTATTAAATAAAAGTACAAAAGAATCTTTATTTAAACTCACAGGAAAAGCATTAGATGATGCAATAAAAGCAATAAATAAATCAGTTAAAGGTGCTAATAGAAAAAAGGACGTTGATAAAACTAAATTAAATAAAGAAGCAAATGATATAATTGGTAGTAATAAAACTAGTAAATCTGCACCAGCTAATCAAAATGTTAAACCAAGCACACCTAAAGCAGCTAATCAAAATGTTACACCATCTTCATCATCTACACCTAAAGCAGCTAATCAAAATACTCTTGGACCTAGCAAAGCATCTGGTGGAGGTAAAACACCTGCTAAAACACCTGCTAAAACACCTAACTATAATAAAAGAGGTGCATTAGCATTAGGTGCTACATTAATAACTGCTGCTGGTGGATTTAACTTTAATAAAGTAAAAAACTTTTTAACAGGAGGTGAGGATAAAGATCCTAGTAAAAATGTTATAGATAAATTCTTTAAAGGTAAGCCTCGTATAGCTAAAAAGAAATTTATAGATAAATTAGATGAGCTTAACAAAAAAAGCGGAAGATCAGGAGATAGCCGTACAAACGCTAAAAGAGTAAGTAAAAAAGCCAGTACAGGTAAAGATAGAGATCCTTCTGCTGCTCCACCTTTACCTAAAGAAAAACCTACACCATCTAAAGAGATGGAGGACAAAAAGTTTGATCGTCAAAAAATAAGAGAATCAGAAGCAAAAGCAAGTAAAAAAGCAAAAAGAGATAAGATATTAAAAGAAGAAGGTAGACAACAACAAGGACAACTACCTAAAAAATCTCCTAAGAAAAAAGGACGCTTTGAACAAGGTATAAAAGAATACAAGACACCTTTTGGTACATTGACTGTAGACTCTACTGATAAAGGTATGAGTAAGTTTAGTGGATTTGATAATCAAAAGGAACTAGAAGCTGAAGAAGAAATGAACTTCCGTAGAGGTGGTATGCCTAGATCAAGAGCATTTGGTAAAGGTGGTATGTATAAAACTCCTAAAAAAGCCTATGGCATGAAATATGGTGGAGTAACTAGAAGGTTAAAAGGATAATAACATGGCAGTTACCGATATAAAATCAAGTGATACCCCAGCCCAAAAAAGAGCTAAACAAACATTAAAGTTTAGTAAAGCTAAAAAGAATCAACAGAATGTCAGGGAAGGTAAGCAAACTGACGCTCAAAAAAAGATGGTAGGTGTAGGTAAGGAAGTATTACCTTTTTTAGTACCTGTAGGATTATTAGCAGGAGCAGCGGTAAAACTAGGTCGCGTTGCTTTCCAATCTAAGTATGGTAAAAAAGCATGGAATGCTGTTACTAAAGGTGTTAAAAACTTTGAGAAAAGAATGAGGGAACCTGAGTTTCGTAAAGATGTTATGAAGCGAGACAGATGGATGGACCCTGCTAGTGGACGAATATTATCAAATAAAGAAGGTTTAAAAAGACTAGGTGATAATAGGGCAGTTAAAGGAACACTAAAAACTGTACAACAAGTAGCTGGTGGAACTGCTATTGATGAGGGTCTTAGTAAAGTTGGTCAAGCATCTAGAAGTAGAGAAAAGACTAACACTTCTACTGTATCTCCTAACCAGAAATCTAGACAAGCTGATTTATCTGAAACACAAAAAGTTACTCAGAAAAAAGATCTAGGTGACATGGCTAAGAAAAATAAGAAGACACAAGAATCAGAAGCATCTGTTGTTTTATCTAGTATAGGTAAAGATGCAGAAAGTAAACGTAGAACACCACCTAAACCAAGACCCAAACCTAAAGCTCCTAGACCAAGAGATAAAGATGTTGAGGGTATGGCAAGTACTGAGAAAAAGATAGCATCTAAAAAAGCTGCTCAAGATATGGCTACCCAAGAAAAAAGATCTAGAAAGAAGCCTACTACAACAGATGTAGGTGAGCAAGTATCTAAAAAGAAAACAGCAAAGAAAAAGGATATAAGTGATCCTAAAAAGGCAAAGGGTTATGATTACAGTCCTAATGAGGATGATTATAAGTTTGAAGCAGACGATTTAAATCTTTACAAAGGTGGTATGGCTAAAGCATTTGGTAAAGGTGGAATGTACAAAGGTAATAAGAAAACATACGGAATGCGGTATGGTGGATTTACCAGAAGAGGTATGGGTAAGTGAAGACTAGTTTGACTGAAAAAGAAAGTCTATTCCTAGACGCTTTGTTTAACGATGCGAATGGTAACTTTCGGGCTGCTATGGACAGTGCAGGGTATTCTAAAGCAGAGTATCCTGCCAGAATAATTAAAAGGCTCAAAGATGAAATAATAGAACGAGCCGAATATGTACTAGCAGCCAATGCACCTAAAGCCGTACTGTCTATGGTCAACGTCATTGATGATCCTAGTGCATTAGGTAACAGGGAAAGACTGGCAGCGTCTAAAGAAGTACTAGACAGAGTAGGGCTAGTCCGTACTGAAAAGATAGAGCATAAGGGTACACCATCAGCCGTAGTTGTCTTACCTCCACTAAATAAAGACGAAGATGAAGACGAGGAGTAAGACTAAACCAATACCAGCCGTAGGTATAACGCCGTATGGTTATGATCCAGCTAAGAAAGGTCAAGATAAGTCTTTCTATTACCCAGATGCAAAGGTACTGACTAAGCTAGAAGAAGCTATAGTAAAGATTAGAGAAGATCAACAACCAGTAAGAAAGGTCGCAGGGTGGTTAGAAAATGAAACCAATAGGAAATTATCTGCTACCAGATTACACAAACTTGCTTGGACGAAAGAAGAACTTGATGCTCGTAGAGAGAAAAGAGAAGCTAATCTCAATAAAGAACAGAAGAAAGTCAAACGACTCAAAAATACAGTTAAACAGACTAGCATTAAAGCAGAACAGGCAAAACGTAGACTTAAAAAAGCCACTGCTCAACCTAATAGTGTAGAACAAGAGACATTTGAGTTTCCTAACGATACAGTTGCACCAGAAC
>Ga0208767_1000335_pt1 | contig 36678 bp, 44 predicted proteins | sample VirMetDEL_Mar_21_FD_184514 | JGI IMG/M metagenome (GOLD analysis project Ga0208767, IMG submission 184514) | Aqueous microbial communities from the Delaware River and Bay under freshwater to marine salinity gradient to study organic matter... | ecosystem: Environmental > Aquatic > Marine >... | reverse complement strand
GCAATAGAGTTTATAAAAGAGTCAGAAGATGAATATGATCTTATATTTGTAGACGCAGACCATAGAGAAACTTTTTGTACTAAGATTGCTAAAATAATTAAACAAAAATACCCAAAAGCTACTATAGTATATCATGAATGGTCCTTTTCAGTTAATGCTGAAGAAGAAGAATTAAAATATATTTCTAGACCAGAATGGATAAAACAATTTTGGGAAAGAAAAGCTTTTGAAGATGAATATACAGAAACTAGTTATAAACATTTTGGCTTTTATGGGAGCTGTGGATTAGGAGTAGTGATAAATGAAAATTTACTTTCGATGCTGTGAAAAACAAGAAACAGTAAGTGGTGTTAATCGTTGGGAAGAAATTCCTAAATGGAAAACTGTTCGTAAATGTTGGAAATCAATTTATGAAGGTATTGAAGAATCTGACGAGGTTTTTATTTTACACGATGAAGTAACACAAGAAACATTAGATTTTATTGAAGAACACTCTTATGAAAATACTACTTTTTTAGAAATTCCGAAACACCATATACAAGACAGATTGCACACATTTAAAATGCTAGAATTTTTAAAGACTCAATTAGATACAAGCAATCCTGAAGAAGTTCACTATATTGTAGAAGATGATTATTTACACACCCCAGACGCTATTTCAGCAATGAAACTTATTTTTACAAAGTGGAATAACTTTGTTACTACATACGATTATCCTGATAGATATACTATGGACAAAACTCCATGTTTTTTAATGGTTGATACAGATAGACATTGGAGAACTAATCCTTCAGGTACTTATACTTTTGCAGCCAAAACAAAAACCTGGTTAGAATGTTGGGATATAATTAACAACACCGCTCCTCACAATCCTACAAAAGAAATGTTTCAAACTCATCCATGTATTTCTCCTGTACCAGGGTGCTCTTCTCATTTAACCCCTCATCATTTAAGTCCTGTAGTAGATTGGGATGCTTTATGGAATAATATTAATATCAATGCATCTTAATCAACAAGATATTCACAGCAATATAAAAAAAGTTGAACACGTTATTTATGGACCTTGGGTAGGAGAATTAGGCTGGGAGTTATTCGGCTGTCAGGGTTATTTAAGAAAATTAAGAGAAGATTATACACATATAAAATCATTTCACATAATTAGCAGAACGGGAAGAAGTTTTTTATACGAGGATTTCTGCGATTCATATATCGAATACGATTGTCCAGGTCATAACATTACAGGAGCACTTTGTCTAGATTGGAAGCCGGATAAACAAATAATTCCTTCTGTAACTAAATCTTTAGGCTTAGATAATTATTTATATATACCTACTCAACACTTCTTAGTTGATTATCATGCTGCAGGACCTGGAAGAGAAGAAAGACTAGAAAAGTTTCTAGGATCTCAAAAGTTTATTAAATATGAAAATAATAATATTGAAGATAAACCTTTTGATATATTAATTCATGCTAGACACAGCTTTCACCACAACACAGGAGAAAAGAATTGGCCTATAGAAAAATGGAATACTGTGTGTAAATATCTAAAGAATAAAGGATACAGTTTAGCTGCAATAGGAAGTAAAGAAGGCGCCCATTTACCAGAAGAGTGTGAAGACATTAGAAATATTGATTTAAAAAATCTGGTCTCATACTTAAACTATAGCAAAATGTTAGTATCTTGCTGCAGCGGGCCTGCACACTTAGCTTCTTTATGCGACACGCCTTTAGTTGTATTAACTAATAAAGCTAATATTAATAGATATAAAACAGACTGGAATCCTTTTAATACTCCTAGAGAAATTATTTATGAAGAAGGATATAACCCAAAAACAGAAACAGTATTAAATAGAATAGAAAACCTATTATGAAAAAAGTTTTATATGTTGGGGTTTTTAGTGAACACTCAACAAATGTTTGGCAGGCAGAAGCTCTTGATAAAATATGTGACCTAACTACCTTTGATATGCGAGATATAGGAAATTATACATACACACAAAGAGATAATGCTATTATAAACATCATTAAAAAAGACACCCCTGATTTACTGTTAATTAGTAAGGGGAACACAATAAATATAGATGTTATTAAAAAAGCAAAAGAATATTGTAAAGTTGCTTGTTGGTATATGGATCCTTTAGTAAATGCAGATAGTGAATGGATGGAAAAAGTTAAACACAGTGATTATATTTTTTCAGCTTATGAACACTTAGCAAATATATTTAGAGAAACTAATAAAAATAGTTTTTATATTCAAGAAGGTTTTCATCCTCCTATTCATAGACTTATGAAGATAGAAAAACAATATGATGTAAGTTTTTTAGGATGGTTAAAAGATCAAAGACAAGGTTATTGGAAAGAATTAAAATTTTCTAATTTTAATGATAAATATAGTTTTGAACACACAAAAATAGTAGCACAGAGTAAAATAAATTTAGGATTTACTACAAATAATGAGGGTACTTCTGATAGGACATATAAAATTTTAGCAGCAGGAGGATTTTTATTAACAGAGCCTTGGAAATATATGGAAAACGATTGGGATGTAGGAAAAGATTTCGTTTGTTTTAGTTCTATTAGTGATCTAAAAGACAAGATAGGTTATTATTTAAAAAATCAAAAAGAAAGACACGAAATAGCAGAACAAGGAAGAAAAAAAGTACAAAGATTTAGTACTGATAATTGGGCAAAAAACATAGTAAAGCTAATAGTATGAAGATATTAATTACAGGACATAAAGGCTTTATAGGACAAAACTTATATAAAACTTTAGAAAAAGACCACGATCTTTACACCTATGAATGGTATCCTTATGAGTATCCCGAAGTACATGGATATGACTGGGTTATTCATTTAGGTGCTATTTCTAGTACTACTGAAAAAGATGTAAATAAAGTAATGTTACAAAACTATGAATTTTCTCAGTGGTTATTTGATGAGTGCAATAAAAAGAATGTAAATCTTCAATATTCTTCTAGTGCTAGTGTGTACGGTACTAATACTAATTTTAAAGAAGACGCCCCTAAACAACCACAATCCCCATATGCTTGGAGTAAATATTTATTTGATAGGTGGGTTACAAAACAACCAAAAAATATTATTGTTCAAGGTTTTAGATATTTTAATGTATACGGACCTAATGAAGATCATAAAGGAAATCAAGCGAGTCCTTATACAAAATTTATAGAACAAGCTAAAACAGAAAAAAGCGTAACTATATTTAAAAATTCGGATAAATATAAAAGAGATTTTGTATGTGTTGAAGATGTTTGCAAGGTACACAAGCAAATGCTAAAAGTAAAAGAGAATGATATATATAATGTAGGTACAGGAACCGCTACTAGTTTTTATGAAGTAGCAAGTGCAATTGCTGAAAAGTATAAAGTCAAAATTTACGAAATCGAGATGCCTAATAATTTAAAAGGACAATATCAAGAATTTACTAAAGCAAACTTAGATAAACTTAACAAACACCTAAATATTGAGTGGGTAAATATTCTAGACTATATAAAGAAAGATTATAATGAGTAAAGTTTTATTAATAGGAGATAGTTGTACAGATATTTATCACTATGGTACTATAGATAGAATTAGTCCAGAAGCACCCATACCGGTTTTATTAACAAAAAACTTATTAACATGCCCTGGGATGGCTGCAAATGTAAATAATAATCTTAAAGCTTTTAACATAGACACTGATTTTATTACTAATGAAGAACCTATAACAAAAACCAGATTTTTAGATATTAAAACCGGACAACATTTGTTAAGAGTTGATAAAGAAAAAACCCTAAAAGAAATTAATGAATTACCAAAACTAGATAAATATACTGCAATAGTTATTAGTGATTATAATAAAGGTTTCTTATCTTATAATTATATAGAGCAAATTATTAATACTTCTAAAGTACCGGTATTTATTGATACTAAAAAGCGAGATTTAAAAAGGTTTAAGAACGCAATAGTAAAGATTAATGAACGAGAATTTAAAAATAGAACAAGTGATTGTGATAATATCATTGTTACTTTAGGGTCTAATGGGGTTTTATATAAAGATAATATTATACCAGCGCCTAAAGTAGAAGTATTTGATGTTTGTGGGGCCGGAGACACCTTCTTATCTGCTTTAGTATGTAAATACATAAATTCAAAAGATATGATAGCATCAATAAATTTTGCAAATAAGGCAGCAGCAATTACTGTGCAACACAGCGGTGTTTATAGTTTAACAAAAAAGGATTTAATCAATATATCATGAGTAAAAAAGTTTTAACAATGGCTGAAGAAAATTATAATAGAGCTAAGAAAGGGTGGTTTGCAAAATGAAAATTTGCTTAATTACGCCACAATCGCAAAACGTAGAGCCTTGGATTCCTGTTTTACAGCAAAAAGGAGTTGAAGTACTACTAAATGAGATTAGTGAGGATTGCGACTTTATAGTGTGTACAGGACAAGCTAGATTAAACTTGTGGAAAGCCGCACATGAAAAATTTCCCCATATTCCGATGATTAATTATACGTGGGATTTCTATGAATGGACTTGGAAAGATCAAAGAGGTATCTATGATTGGAAAGGTTATGGAGAATATTTACAAAAGTGTGTAGAATTATGGTGTCCCTCAGAAGAAGTCGTGAAAAGAATGGAAGAATATTTTGGAATTAGTGATAAGTGTAAAATTATTTTAACATGGTTTAGAAAATTTGAAGCTAGTGATAACCAAATTATAGATAAACGATATGTATATAATCCTTTAAGACAATATTATTTAGACCCTAATTATGGATGGACTAAAAAAGCTTGTGCAGAATTAGGTATTCCTTATGTAGAAACTGTTCACACTTTTGATGAGAGAGACTTTCAAAAAGTACTTTTAGAATGTTCTTTTACTATATGTGAATACTACGAAGCATCTACAGGAGGACTTACTTTATTAGAAGGGTATTATCATGGAAAACCTTGTATAGTTAGTGATTCTCCTTATATGGGAGCAAAAGATTATTTAGGAGACAAAGGAATATACTTTAAATATGATGATTATGAAAATTTAAAAAAAGTTTTAAAAGAAACTTGGGATAATCCTCCTAAACTAGATTTAAAAGAAACTAGAAAAGCTTTTGACCATTTAGATATTGATATTATGATAGATAAAATGATAGATAGAATGAATGTGTTAAAAAATGGTTGAAGATAGTGTAATATTAGGAAAAAATGTAAAAATATTTGATGAAGTAAATATTTATGGCTGTCATTTAGACGATGAAGTATTTGTTGGCCCTTTTGTAGAAATACAATCTGAAGTGTATGTAGGAAAAAGAACAAGAATACAGAGTCATTCTTTTATTTGTAGCCATGTCTTCATAGGTAATGATTGTTTTATAGGACACGGAGTAATGTTTACTAATGATAAATTCACAGATTTAAAACTGCACCCAGAAAATTTATTAAGTACTAACATAGGAAATAATGTTTTAATTGGTAGTAATGCTACTATATTGCCCGTTAACATTTGTGATAGTGTTGTTATTGGGGCAGGAGCAGTTGTTACTAAAGATATAACAAAAACAGGAACATATTATGGAAATCCAGCTAGGAGAAAACAATGAGAAATATTAGAAACACAAATGTATGCGTTATTGGAGGAGCAGGATTTTTAGGCTCTAATTTGGTCGATTACCTGATTGAAGATAGAAATTGTAAAGTATTAGTATTAGACAATTTAATTTCTGGTTCTAAAAAACATATACATAAAGATGCAGAGTTTATCTGGCACGACATTAGAGATGACGCTACGGAATTAGCTGATATTTTATATGAAAATGAAATAGATTGGGTATTTAATTATGCAGCTGAACCGTATATTCCAGAATGTTTTGATAGACCTATGCATTTCTTTGATATTAATGCTACCGCAGTACTAAGAGTTTTGATGGCATGTGAACAAGCAAACATAAAAGGTTTATTGCAAGTATCTTCTGCTGAGATTTATGGAGATTTAACAGGTAAGATAACAGAAAATGATCCTGTAGAACCACACTCTACTTATGGTGTTTCTAAATTAGCAGCAGACGGTTTAGTACAAGTTAGATGGAGAGAATCTAAAATTCCTGCAATTGCTATGAGACAATTTAATTGTGTGGGAGAAAGAGAAACTCATGCATATGTTATTCCAGAAATTATTTCTCAACTTGCAAAGAGTAATACAGTAAAATTAGGTAATAACTCTTTTAGAGATTTTCAATATGCTGGAGATGCTGTAAAAATGGCCGTAGATCTTTTAGAAAACGGTGAGTTCGGAGAAGTTTATAATATGGGAAGTGAAGAAGGTGTAAAAATTTATGATCTTGCTCATATGATTGGTAATTTAATGGGACATAATTCTATTACTATCGAAGAAGATCCTGAAAGAATTAGACCTTGGGAAATCTGGCATTTACAATCAGATAACACAAAACTTTACAAAGCTATTAATACTAGACCAGAAACTTCTCTTGAGGAAGCACTTAAAAAAACTATTGACTACTTTAGAAAAAATGGCGAGTCTTGGGATTGGTAATGTTACCTTATCAGTTATTAGAAAAAAAGTATGCTGATTTTGTGGGTACAAAACATGCTTGTGCAGTTAACACAGGTACTGCTGCGTTACACGTATCTTTAGAAGCTTTAAAACTACCAAAAAATAGTAAAGTTCTGGTTCCTGACTTTACTATGTATGCTAGTGGTTTAGCTGTGTACTATGCAAGATTAACTCCTGTATTTGTTGATTGTGATGAGAATTTATTAATAGACCTTAAAAAAGCAGAAGCATTAATAGATAAAGATACTAAAGTTATTATGGTAACTCATGTATATGGTAGAGTAGTAGACATGACCAAGGTTATGAAACTTGCAGAAAAATATAATCTTAGAGTAATAGAAGACGCCTGCGAAGCACAAGGAGCTAATATAAAAAATAAACAAGTAGGATCTTATGATATCGGGTGTTTTTCTTTATATAGAAATAAAATCATACACGCAGAAGAAGGAGGAATAATCACTTCTAATGATAAAGATTTTATTGATATAGTTCAAGATATGAAATCTATGAGTTTTGGTACAGACCATAACTACTATCACAATCAAATTGGTTTTAACTATAGATGCACGGATTTTCAAGCTAACCTAGCGCTCGAATCTTTAAAAAACGTTAAGGATAATTTAACAAAAAGAGATAAAATATCTCAAATATATAACAGTATTATCCCAGAAAAATATCACATGCCTGATAATAGAAAAGTAGTTTGGGTTTATGATATTAAACACCCTAAAGCTAATGACTTAGTAAAAATAATTAATAAAAAAGGAATTACAGCTAGACATTCTTTTAAGCCTATGTCCATGCAACCATTATTTAATTGTAAAGAAGTAGGTTTTAATTCTAAAAAGATGAGTCAAAATGTTTTTTATTTAAATGTTTCCCCTAACGAAACAGAAGAAGACGTAGTTAGAAAAGCATATACTGTAAAGGATTTATTATGAAAGTTTTTATTACAGGGGTCGGAGGATTCTTAGGACACCATATCGCAGTTCGTATGCATGAATTAGGGTGGAAAGTAGCAGGTAATGATACTTTTATAGGAGGAGAAGAAGATAATGTTCCTTCTTTTGTAGATTTTACTTTAAGTGATTGTTGTGATTTTAAAGCAATGAAAAACGCAATGGAAGGTTGTGATTTAGTTTATCACTGTGCTGCAACAGCACATGAAGGATTATCTGTGTTTTCTCCTTCATTTATTACTCGTAATATATTTGAAGCCTCTGTCACTACTTTTTCTGCAGCTATTGCTGCAAAAGTAAAACGCATAGTATTCTGTACATCAATGGCGAGATACGGAGAACAAAAACCTCCTTTTACAGAAAATATGAAACCAGCGCCAGTAGATCCTTATGGGATAGCTAAGGTAGCCGCAGAAGATGTTTTAAAAGTATTAGGAAAAGTTCATAACATAGAGTGGAATATAGCAGTACCTCATAATATAGTAGGAGAATATCAAAAATATGATGATCCCTTTAGAAATGTAATGAGTATTATGCTAAATAGAAATCTTCAAGGTAAGCCTTCTATTATTTATGGTGATGGAGAGCAAACACGTTGTTTTTCTTATGTAGATGATTGTGTACAATGTTTAGAAAAAATGGGCACACAAGAAAATATTGTATATGAAACTATAAATATCGGTCCGGACGAGGAATCAATCACTATTAAAGAACTAGCCGAACTTTGTGCAAACGAAACAGGACTAAATCAAGACCCAATTTATTATACTCAAGGAAGACCACAAGAAGTAAAACACGCTACTTGTTCTTCTGATAAAGCAAGAAAACTATTAGGGTATAAAACTACTACTACAGTTGAAGAATCGGTAACAAAGACAGCAAATTGGATTAGAGAAAAAGGTACAAAACCTTTTAAGTATCATTTGCCTTTAGAGATTGTAAATGAAAAAACTCCTAAAACTTGGACAGAAAAGAGATTTTAATGTTATCTAGCAATGAGTGGTCGTCATTAATGGTTCTTAAATCTGAATTAGAAGATTTAAAAATAAAAAATATACACCCAGACAAAGAAACTAAAATTGTTATTAATTGGTTAGAAAACAAAGTTACAGAACTAGAAAAGAGAAAGCCCTAGTGTTTACTATTATTACTCCATATGTGTTTGATGAAGAGATTGCAGAATTTAAAAATAAACTACCATGGGGAGTTCCTGCACTTTTAGAAAAAGATACAAACAAAATAGGACCAGATTTAATGTATCAAAAGTTGTGGAATTCGTGCGATACAGATATTTTTATTATGCACGCAGATATGGCTCCTCACGAAGACGCGGAGGATTGGGATGAAAAATTATTAGAATATGTAGAAAAATATCCAGAAGCAGGAATACTAGGATTAAAATTGATATATCCTGGATCTCATAATAATAAGCAGGTTATTGAGTGTGCTGGTGGTAAATTTACAGATAATAAACCGGATCACTATGGATCTGGATTAGAATTATTTAGCGGTCATAAGTGGAAAGAACTGGAATATGATGAAGGCCAGTATGATAAAGTACGAGAAGTTGCTTGGTATACTTTTGGAGGCATTTATATTAGAAGAGAGTTGCTAAATAGAGTAGGAGACTTTGACCCTAGATATCTTTGGAGTTACAACAGAGATGTTGATTACTGTTTAGAAGCTAGAAAAGCAGGTTGGAGAGTATATCAATTACCTATTCCAATGTATCATTTTCAAAGTAAGGATGTAAAAAGAATTAAAACACAAGAAAATGTTGACGCAGAGTTACATAATCTTAATGTTTTACAAAATAAATGGGCAGAAAGTCCTTTTTATAATACTGTAGATAGGGTAGCAAAAAAATGAAGTCTAAAGTAGTAAACTATGAACAACTTGAAGAAATGTTTAAAAAACACGATGTAGACAATAAGATGTCTAGCACAATATCATCCCAAGTTTTTGAAAAACTATTTGTAGTAGTAACAACTATTCTTATAGTCTTAGTAGGAATATCTTTGTTTACAGTTATGTTTCCCTTTTTTATAATAGAAGCACTTTTAATAGGAATTTATAGAGGAATAAAAAATGCAAAAAAAATCAGCGATTAGTTTAATTAGTTACGACGCAGAGTATTTACCTGCAAGTATTATGTCATATTATGCTTATGTAGACGAGATTGTGTTAGGATTAGATAAAAATAGAAAAACTTGGGCAGGCAATAATTTTAGTTTCGATGAACAAGATTTGTTTAAAAAACTATCTGTAATTGATGGAGATAATAAAATTACTGTTGTTGAAGAAGATTTTTATAAATCTGATGTCTTTATTAATAACGATAATTATGAAAGAAATTATTTAAAAAGTCATTGTTCACATGATTGGTTGTTTAGTTTTGACGCAGATGAAGAATTATTAAACGCTAATCATTTTTTTGAGAGCTATTTACCGCTTGTAGAGCCTTACTATAAAGATTATGATCTAGCTTTTAATTGGTTTTTACCTTATAAAGAGTTTGAAGACAGTTACTTAGTAATTACAGATGAGAGAGGTAATTGGAATTTACAAGAAACTCAAGGATTTGCTAATTGGAAAAACTATGAATTTGTTTATGCCCGCTGGACTAATAATGCTCAAGGAGCAAAAAGAGTACTTGCAACCCCTCTAGCTATTTTACATTGGAGTATTTGTAGAAAAGAAAAAGAATTAAACCAAAAAATTCATAATATAGGTCATGCAGATATTGTTGATGAAGATCCGTTCTATGATATTTGGAGAAATATTAATCTAGGTAACTTTAATGAATTACGTAATTTTAAAACTTCAGGATTTGGTGATCCATCTCAGTGGTCGAGACTTACACAGATCTCAAAAGAAGAATTTAGAAAAAAAGCAGTAGAACAAGCAAATATGATTGGAATTTAAAGATGAGAAAAGTAGAAATAATTGGTAAATTTTTTGATAACCACAGTCTTGCTATCATTAATAGAAAGCTTGCAATTGGTTTATCAGAAGTAGATAATATAGAGGTATTTATTAATCCTCTAGACCAGTATGACCCACAATATAATGTGTCTAGCACTGATTTAAAGGCACTAAAAAAGTTAATAAAAAATATAGATGAAGAACCAGATATTCAAATTAGACATACTTATCCTCCAATCTGGAAATGGCCTGTTTCTGATAAAACAAAAGTATTTCAAATCCAACCTTGGGAGTATAGAAAACTGCCTTTTGAGTGGCAATACAAATTTGAGACTTTTGTAGATAAAGTTATTACTCCTTCTAATTGGACTGCAAACATATATAAAGACGCAGGACTAAGACCTAATAAGATAGAAGTAATTCCAAACGGTTACGATACAAAACATTTTAATACTAAAAATAAAAATTTAAATGATAAATACACATTTGTCTTTGTTGGAAATGCTCAATGGAGAAAAGGTTTAGACATTTTACTACAGATATGGAGTCAGGTGTTTAAAAAAGAAGATAATGCAAAATTAATTATTAAAGACAACCCTGCTGTTTATGGTGATTATAAAATTGTACCTCAAATTCTTAAATTACAGTATGATACTGGGTGTGCAGAAATTGAGTATAATGACAAACAAATGAGTGAGATTGATATGAGTCGCATGTTTAAATCTAGTCATACAGTAGTACATCCTTATAGAGGAGAAGGTTTTGGTATGCACATTCAAGAAGCTATGGCTTGTGGGTGTTTTCCCCTAGTAACTGGAGACGGTCCTACAGATGAATTTGTTAAAGATGATCTTTGTAGAATTCCTCCTAAATATGTAACTGTAAAAGCAGATGATCCTAAAGTTATGATGATGAAACCAGGAGATGCTTTAACAACAATGGGGGGACATGCTATTGCTACAGAACCTGATATTCAAGATTTAGCAGGTAAAATGAGAGCGTGTTATGATAGAAATATAACAGGTAGAGATTATTCAAAAGATTTATTTACTTGGGAAGATATAGTAGAACGCTACGCCGCGTTAATCAACTCCGTTGATATGGACGAACCTACTGCCAGAATTTTGGCGCAAGGGTGGCGTACTACTTGAATGCACTCCGTGCATATACAAATAACGCATGATAATTTAGGGAAAGCCATGTGACATCTAGATTAAATTGCGTTAAATCTACGATTCAATTAATTTAAAGGAGCAGTTAAATACGAGTATAAAGTAACATAAATTTTGACAAAGCGCAAATATAAAATTTTTACTCTTGATATTAAGCTGTACTAAAAGAAAGGAAAACATGGAAAACGAAACAGAACGTAGTTTTGGAACTGCGTACAAGAAAGCAAACGGAAATGAGATTCGTGTAACCTATAACGAATTTCGAGGAGTCGCCTATGTTCACATTCGTGAATATAATATGGACGGCGACTCGGGAAATTGGTATCCCACGTCTAAAGGCTACGCCTTACTCGCAGACGAAACTACATCCGTAGCTAAACTACTAGATGAAGCTGCAGAACATGCAGCTCGCAGACATAGAAAAGGAGGTTCGCATGAGCGTGAAAGCGTGGAGTGATGAACAAGAGGCAGAATTAATTCGCCTCTACACAGAAAATAATACAAAAGACGTAAACGAACTTGGAGAGCATTTTGGTAAAGGATATCGAAGTGTAATTTCTAAACTTGTACAACTACGTATTTATGAAAAGCCTTCAGACGAAGATAGTGAAGGATCGCGAACAGTAAAAACAATGCTGCGCGATTTAGAAACAATGCTTGATATTGAGATTGAGGGAACTAATCTTAATAAAAAGTCTAATTTAACCAATCTAGTTATTGCGCTTGAGCGTAAACTAGCAGAAAAAGACGTTTAGACATTGCTTATTCCTCTTTCTTATGATATTATATATTCAAGATTGAAGGAGAAACTATGGATTATTCGGAACTCAAAAATTTAGTCAAGAAGCTGTCGCATGAATACTATGATTTGGCTCACCCATCAGTTTCTGATGAAGAGTGGGACGCTCTATATGATCAGTTGCATACTATCGAATCTCGTCAAGGCTGGAAAGATAGTGACTCTCCTACTCTACGTGTTGGAGGAGAAGCCGGTAAAGTGCGTCATCCTTTTAAGCTATACTCACTTCAGAAAAGTTATGATTCTACAGAGATTGGTTCTGAATTTAATGTTAGAGTTCCTAAGCTTGATGGAACTAATCTTTCACTTATCTATCGAGAAGGTAAACTCGATCTAGCTCTTACTCGCGGTAATGGCGAGTATGGAGAAAATGTTACTCACCTAATGAAACACTGTGCAGGTGTTCCTCAAAAAATATCAATTGATTCTGCGGTAATTGTTGGTGAATGTGTCACCGATAATACAGTAGATAACTTTCGTAACTATGTTTCTGGCGCACTCGGATTGAAGAGCGCTGATGAGTTTTCTGAAAGATCAATTCGTTTTATTGCCCACGATTATCTCGGAGTTCGTACAGACTATCGTGCAAGAATGTCAATAGTAAAAAATGCGGGCTTCAATATTATTTTTGAAGAAGATTTGTGTGGACAATATCCGCAAGATGGTGTAGTATATAGAATAGATTCATGGAGCGAGTGTGATCGTTTAGGATATACTTCAAAATATCCACGATTTGCAATTGCTCTTAAAGAGAGGGGAGCGTTACTTGCCGTTACTCGTCTACAGTCAGTAGATTGGGTGGTTGGCCGTACTGGTGCAGTTAATCCTGTAGGACATGTTGATCCTGTAGAAATTGATGGAGCACTAATCTCACGTGTTACTCTACACAATATAGAATTCATTGAATCACATAAACTAGGCGTTGGAGACTTAATTCAGATCGAACGCTCTGGAGGAGTTATCCCTAAATTTATCAGTGTTTTAGAAGCTCATCCTAGCTCTCAGACTATTGATAAACTTCATGCAGAACAAGCTATCGGATGTACACTTCGTCGTCAAGGACCAAAACTATTTTGTGATGATGATTCAAAACTTTCTACAGTAAAATTACTTGAACACTATATTAGAATAATGGAAATTAAAGGTGTTGGGCCTGCTTCCATTAAGAAGATGGGGTTAACTCATCCAGTAGACTTGTATACTCCCCAACCTTGGCATATTCTTGGAGCAAACGGTTCTAAAATACAAGACGAACTTGATCGTTCTAAGACAAAGCCTTATTCTCAAGTGTTGGCTTCTTTAGGTATTCCTGGAGTAGGTCGATCAATGTCGAGAGATATTGTAGCTATTTTACCTCAGTTCTCACAATTACGGGAGATTGAATACCAGACAATAGCAGGAGTCGGTCCTAAAACAGTTGAGAATATACTAACTTGGCTAGAAGTAAACGAAGAATGGGTAGAAACACTTCCTGTTCAACTAAAACAAGATTTAAGTATCGAACGAGTTTTAGATACTTCTAGTAATAAAAAAGTTTGTGTTACAGGCAAACTTGATATGACACGTAATCAGATATCGGAGCATCTAGCTCAGTTTGGATATCAAGTTACTAATACTGTAACAAAAGACTGCGTAGCTTTAATCAGTGGTGATGATAATACTGCTAGTTCAAAAGCAAAACGTGCGGAATCTCTAGGCATAAAAATTATTAATTATTGGAATAATCGTGCAGAGATTCTTAAAGGAATTGTTTAACAACAAGCAATTACTTTAACTTTTTACTTGGTTATAGCTGAATTTCTCTGATATAATCAATTCATAAAGTTGAGAAAAGAGTTTTTCAACTTCAAATAAAAAACTAAAACCAACCAACCAACAAAAAAGGAAAATTAAAATGAGTAAATTTGAATATACTGATGAAATGGTAGCTCGTATGGAATCAGCTTGTGCTGGCGGAGTAACTGAAGATATTATCGAGAATCTTTGTGGAGAGTTTGAATTCCCACGTCGTTCTGTAACTGCAAAACTTCGCAAGCTTGGATTTGACGTTCCTAAAAAGCCAGGTGCAGCTCCAGTATTCTCTGCTGAAGAGACTGATGCTCTTGCATCTTTCTTGGGAGAAAACTCAGGTGTCCATACAGCTGAAGAAATTGCTGACGTATTTGCTAACGGTAAGTTCACCGCTCGTCAAATTAATGGTAAAGCTCTTTCACTTGAAATGACTTCTCATATCAAGCCAGCTGAAAAGAAAATCACTCCAAAGACTTTCACTGCAGAGCAAGAAGCTGATATTGAGTCTATGGTTAATGCAGGTAAATACCTTGAAGAAATTGCTGACTCACTTGGACGTCCTGTTAACTCAGTACGTGGTAAGCTTCTTTCAATGGGTTTGAAAGCTGAGCAGCGCGATAAGAAAGCTTCTAAGAGCGATCCATATGAAGGCATCGAAGATATGCTTGATCAAAGTGTAGAAGATATTGCTGAATCATTTGGCAAAACTGTACGTGGTGTAAAAACTGTGCTTACCCGTCGTGGTCTTTCATGCACAGACTATACTCCTAAAGCTAACGAAGGTTAATAATAACTGTTAGTCAAATAAAAAGAACAGGCAGAGGTGAAACCCCTCTGCCTATTTGTGCATAATGAAATTATATACTTTACCCGAAACTTCGATAGATTATATTCTATCTCTTAGCCCACAGCAGCGTTATCTATATCTTAAACAAGTAGCTTTAAGTAATTTTAGAGTTATTGAAACTGATAAAGAGATGTTAGAATCATTAATAAAAGGACTAGAAGTTAGTATTCTCTTTGAAAAATTATACCGAAACAATGAATTTTTAAGAAAAAACTTTACAATAGTTTATTCTGATGGCGGGCTTGTAAGAAATGTCATACATGATATCTATTACTCAGATGACGAATTAAGTACGCACTAGAATAATTAATTTTGAATATTTCACAAAATTGTAATATTTATATGTTATAATAATAAATAGTAGTTAGGGTTTATAAACTCTGCTATTTTTTTTTATTTATATATAATTGGAGATAATAAATGGACGCACTCACCATATGGATGACTGTAGGTTTCCTGTTCGCAGGTTACGCAGTTATCGCAAATGATTCCGTACAAACATTAGGTACATGGATCGCAAGTAATAACGAAAAATTTAATTGGAAAGTTATGTGGGGAGCAGCGTCAGCAGTTCTCCTTTATACGTTGTGGTATGGTTGGTATACCAACGGTGGAGATATTAGTTATGGACGACTAAACAAAATACCGTTCCAAGAGATACAATGGTATCACGCAATGGCACCAGGACTATTATTAATACTTACACGAATAGGAGTACCAGTTAGTACTTCTTTTTTAGTATTAAGTGCCTTTGCAAGTACGTTTGTACTAGAGAAAATGCTTATGAAAAGCATGATGGGCTATGCTGTCGCGGCAGTCGCAGCATATATCATTTGGATAGGAGTTACTAAACTACTAGATGAAGCAAAGCCTGTCAAAGAAGAACATAAAAACTATTGGCGAATAGCACAATGGGTAACAACTGGTTTCCTATGGTTTACTTGGCTAAGTCATGACATGGCTAACATTGCTGTGTTCCTTCCAAGACAAGTTCCATGGGACCTAATGATCCTAGTGAGTCTTGTGTTTGTTGTAGGACTTGCATTTATGTTTAAAGAGGGTGGTGGTAAGATCCAAAAGATTGTACTAGAAAAACACAACACAAGATATGTGCGTTCAGCAACGATCATTGATGGAGTGTACTGGTTGATCTTATTCTTCTTTAAAGAGCTCAACGATATACCTATGTCAACTACTTGGGTGTTCGTAGGACTACTGTGTGGACGTGAACTTGCTATGGCAACAATGACTGGCAAGGAAAAGTTTAAGACAGTGTTTCCTCTTGTAACTAAAGACTTCTTCAAGATGATGATTGGCTTAGGCGCATCAGTTGGAGTAGTATTAATGATACATTATGTTATAGTACCAAACGGACTGTAATCAAATTACATATTGACAGATGCTCCTGATTAGCGTATTATTAATACATAACTAATCAGGAGTTTTTATATGTACTTTAACAAAACGCAAACCGATTGGCGACTCTCTCAGTGTTGTCAGTGGCATGATAAAACTTTAGCAAAAAGGTACAATTTTGGTACTACTACCAAAACTTACGCCCTCAAAGAAGGTGGTAAAGAAAAAGTACAACAAAAAGCTATAGCAAATACTAAAAAATTACTCGATATACTTACAACATACTTTCCCAACCAACCACACAACTTACGTGCCTTTAGGATTTCTAGTGAACTATTTCCTTGCTACACTCTAGAGTTTACAAAACCGTGGTATGAAGAAATTTGGGAAGAACTATCAGAAATTCTTAAACTTGCAGGTAATGCCGCTAAAAAACATGGTATTCGTTTGTCTACTCATCCTGCTCAATACACAGTACTCGCATCTAATAATCCAGATGTTGTAACTAAGTCTATCGAAGATCTTGAGTATCATGCTTTGTATGGCTCAATGATGGGATTGCCCGCTCAAGATTTTTCTATGAATATTCACTTACAAGGACTTTATGGAGGAAAACACGAAGATGGTATTAAACGCTTTGCCACACACTTTCCCTACCTATCCGACTATGCCCAAGGATGCTTATCTGTCGAAAATGAAGATAAACCCAACGGATACGACATTAAGCACACACTTGAACTTGCCCAACGGATCCCTATCCGCTGTACCCTCGACACACACCACTATGCCTGTCATCGAATGGTTGAGACTGAGAGAGTTAAAATTGGCGAGAAAACGGTCAATCGGAAAGTGCGAGACGTGGATCATATCTCCCACACAGACGACTATTTCCGTGAAGCTGTCAAGTCATGGAGAGGTGTACGCCCGTTGTTCCACAAATCACAATCCTTTCACCCCGACAATTCAGCTTATTGGATGAAGCCTAATGCACACTCAGAAACATATTGGGACGAAGAACTGATGGCAAGACACGTGCCAATGCTTGAATATGCAGACTTTGATATTGAGGCAAAACACAAAGAAGTTGCCGTACAAGGTTTCTATGACTTTATCAAACAAGAAGAAGAGTTTGCAGGAGAGCCTATTATAACTAAGTAGGCCAAGATAAAGACATATTGTATTTGACAACTACCCTCTATTTTGGTATAATATAAGAAATGGAGGGTTTTTTATGGCAAGAGCAAAAGTAAACACAAACGAAATTCCGGAATCAAAAATCAGACAAGTAATATGGATGATTAAAACAAACAAGACAAAAAAGTCTTGTTGTGATCACTTAGGTATTGCTTATAATACTAAAAGATTAGACGCAATCATAGAAGACTTTAAACAAAAAGAAGAACGACAAAAAGAATTAAAGAAAAAAGCTAGAGCTAAAACTCTTTCTATAGGCGAAATTAAACAAATAGTTGACGACTATCTTGATGGAGAAAACCAAAGTACTATAGCAAAAAGGCTTTATATTAGTCCTCAACGTGTTAAAAAAGTTCTTATGGAAAACAATGTGCCTATTCGTGCAAGAGGTAAAAATAAACCTGCACAAGTCGGCCATGTAGTACAAGATTTAGATGTGTTATTCAAAGCTGGAGATAAAGTATTTGTGCCTGAGAGAAATACTTTTGCAAAAGTACAAGAAGTTTATGACGAAGAGTGGGTAGATTATTATCGTTCTCCGATTAGAAGAAAATATGTAGAACTTCATGCTATGAAAGCAGCAAAACAGAAACATGGAATTGATTTTGAGGGATACCCCGATATTCATTATCAAATTTATTGGGAATATGATAATGGATCTTCATGGAAAGAAGACGCTATTATTAGACTAATAAAAAAAGTAGAAACATATATAGAAGAAACTGGTAGGGAAACTTACTTAACGTATATGGAAAGTGATCATGGTGGTTACTTTTCTGGAACTAGAGACAAATTTTATCCTGTAGCGAGCAAATAATATATGAATATTGATCTTCAAAAACTAACAATAAAAAGATTATTGTCAGGACAAAATCATGATTTTTTTACAAAACTAAGTCCCTACTTTTTCTCAGGGGCTAATTCTTCTATCTACAATAAAATTGAGTCTTACTATAAGGCTAACTTAAAAATACCCTCTGAAGAAGAGTTTTATTTAATAAATAAAGATGTCAATTCCCAAGAGTATTTTGAGACACAAATTGTTGCATCTGGTAAATATACTGATATTGATAATGATTTTATTATTGCCCAGCTTCAAGACCATTTTGTAAGAGAAGAGACTATATCGTTTTTAGATGGTTATATAGACCAGCTAGAAGATTTGGAAAAGATTGAGATTGTAGATAAAATACAAAACCACTTATTAAAACTTAACAGTGCTTTACCTACTTCAGATGAATTATTTGACGTAGCAGATTTAGATTTCTTTCCTAGTGCAGACGATTTTAAACTTTATCCTTCTGGATTAAGTGCTGAATATGATTCTGTTAATGGCGGTTTTGGTTCTCAAGAACTAGTACTTCTTGGAGGTAGAAGAGGCTCGGGTAAATCTATTATTTCTCTAAATTGTTCTATTAATAGATTCTTACAAGGATCAACCGTAGCTTTCTTTAGTATTGAGATGCGATATAAAGAAGTACATGACCGTCTTTTAAGTATAATCAGTGAAGTTCCGTTTCTTGATATTTATAAAAATAAACTAAATGAAGAACAAAAACTAAGATTAGCGAAATCAAAGCTAAACTATTTTTTTGATAATACAGATCAAAAAGCTATAGATTATTATAATGAACTAGAAAAAACAAAAGACTTTAAGGCTTTTGAACAAAAAATGAAGTTCGATAAGCCTGAATATAAAGAAAATCGTTTTTTTATTATAGATGATGCAGGTTTAACTCTTAATCGTATTGATCATTATTGTAATATGTTTCAAGCCAAATACCCAAGGTACACTATGGCTTGTGTAGATTATATTAATATTATTAGACACGAAGATCAAAAAGATTGGAAAAGTCAGATTACTATAGCAGAAAATCTAAAATTAATGAGCCGTAAATATGACTTAACAATGTTTTCTCCTTATCAAATTGATGCGGGAGGAGAAGCACGTTTTGCTAAAGGTATTCTTGATTCTGCTGATCGTAGTTTTAACTTTTTTCCACCAGATGAGAATGGAGACAACAATCGAGTAGCTGTCCATACCACAAAAATACGTAACGGTAGAACTATGAATTTTGATATTGGTATGAATTGGGAGTGTACAAAAGTTGTAGCTTCAGACTCAAATCTTATCAATGAAAAACCTTTTGCGGCCGCAAAATATGGAAGTGAAGAAGATAAACAACCAAAACGTAAAAGAGAAATTGAACGTGATTTGTAATAAAAAAATAGTTATAATATTATGTTTGTTTTCTACAAGTGTATATGCTGAAAGCCGTACATATACAGGTAATGAAGATAAATCACACTGTACATTATGGAACAGAGAAGTATTACGCTGGCCTCAAAAAATATTAGGACTAGAATCAATGGAGTGTAGACGTAAGGCAGTGCCTCCAACTGTTACTAATACTATAACTTGCAGACTTAAAAGACAATATGTAGACCCAGAAACTGATGAACGTATGTGTATATACGAGCGGGGTGCTACAGGACACACAGATTTAACTGTTGCTATGGACAAATATTTTCAATGCCCAAGAACGCAACAGTGTACACAAAGCCCAGGTGGTGGACGTAACACACTAGATTAGGAGAATTATATGAGTATTATGTGTAGAATATTTGGACACAACTATGCAATAACTAGTGCGCTTGGTAACTATACTTTTTGTACTAAGTGTGGAAGTACGTTAACAATCAAAGAGCCGTATACCCTAACACCAGGTGAAAGACGTTACGTACACGGTATATTAATGGAAATGACTGAATTTGGATTAGAGGAAGTGAAACATGCTGAAGAATCTATTAAAAAAGTTTACAAAGAAAAAACCAATGAAGACTTCGAAGAAGGAAACTACGCCGTTCAATCCAAGGACCCGCATGAACAGTGAAAATATGACTGACGAAGATAAGCTAAAACAAGGCTTTAATGGTAGTACTTATAGTATAAATGGAAGAGATGTTGACTTCTGATCGCACAGTTTGGATTATATGGATGATAATTGTACTAATCACGGTTGCAATACTGCCGTTTGTAGTACGTATACAAGGTGTATCAGAATTTTTAGTAAGGTGTTTGGGATAAAATGGACTTAATTGATTTATTAAACGAAAAAAACGTATATTATAAAAAATCTAATAACCCAAGCGAGATACTTATTACATGTACTTCTGGTGAGCATGTAGATAAAGATCCTAGTTTGAGTTATAATTTAGAAAAAGATATGTTCCATTGTTGGAGTTGTGGTTTTAAAGGAGGTAAAAGACGCTTTCTAGAAAGTATAGGTGTTAGCAGTGCAGTAACTTTTGAAACTAAGCAGTCTTTTAAAATTCAAAAACTTAAAAATAAAATTCAAAAGTTGATGGAATTAAATGAATGTACTATGCCTATAGAATACAGAGCATGGACACAGACGTATAAAGGAATAAAAATAGAAACCTTAAAAGAGTTTAATTTTTTTACTACAGCAGAAATGGGTTTTGAAGATTACATCTGTTTACCTATTTATCAATTTGGTAAATTAAAATTTATTGAAGGAAGATATAGATTTAATTCTAAAAATAAACCAAAATACAATCGTAAACCAAACGGTGTAAATGTTAATAATATAGCCTTCCCACTAGATAAATTAGAAGATAAATCTAAAGTTATTATTGTAGAAGGTATATTTGATATGTTAAACTTATGGCAACACGGAGTAAAAAATGTTCTTTGTGTTTTTGGTACACAAAACTTTGGAGAATCGAAAGTAAAATTGTTTGACGATGTAGGTATTAGAAATGTACAAATAATGTTTGATGGAGACGCCGCAGGGCAAAGTGCGGCAGTAAAAATAAGAAATTTATTAACTAAAAATAATATATCATCAAATATTATTAAACTACCTCTAGGAAAAGATCCTGGTCTATTAGTAGCAGATGAAATAAAATCTCTATTGTATAATGGATAAAAAATTGCTATAATAATGTATAAGTTAAAAATGAGGAATGATAATGAGTAAAAGAATTGCATTTGTTTATCCGGCAAAGATAAACAATCCAGAAAAAACACTAGCTAAATTTATGGATAAACATATCAGCGATGAAGTTGACTATGTATTTCTTTGTTCTCAAGAAAAAGAAAAAATCCTAAAAAAAGACATAGATTGTGATATTGAAAAATTAAAACAAGACTATGAGATAGTAGTGCCTATTGGTGCAGAAGCTCTAAAATATGTTTGTGGTCTTACAGGTATTACAAAGTACAATGGTGTATTTATTGAGAAAAAATTCTTACCACTGATTAACCCTTCTATGATTGTATTTAAGCCACAATATGAAGAAGATATTATTAAAGCTTTTAATATGCTAAATAAAATTTTACTTGGCGAAGTAGACAATACTTCTCATAAAAAAGACTATAGATTTATTGATACTCGTTCAGAGTTTGAAGAATATCTTAAAGTATTACAACAAGCAGATCCTATCGTTGTAGATATTGAAACTTCTGGTCTCAATCCAAGAAGTTCTAATATTCTTGGTATTGCTCTAAGTACTAAACCGCACGAAGGCATATACGCCTCTGCAGAAGTATGTCATGCCTATAAAGAACAACTACATGAGTTGTTTAAAACTAGAAGATGTATTTTTCATAATGGCAAGTTTGATATGGGATTTTTAATTTATGAATTTGGGTTTGAATTTCCTAAATTTGACGACACAATGCTTATGCACTATTGTCTAGAAGAAGCTGTAGGTACTCACGGTCTCAAACCTTTAGCATTAAGATTTACAGATCTTGGAGATTATGAAAAAGAACTAGACGACTATAAAAAAGTATTTTGTCGCAAAAATAAAATCAAATTAGATCAATTTAATTATGGTATGATTCCTATTGATATTCTAGCTCCTTATGCGGAAAAAGATGCAGACGCTACTTTTCAGTTATATAACAAATTTTGGCCTTTAATCGACCGTAGTGAAGGTTTTTCAAGTTTATATAGAGATATTATGTTACCCGCGACATCTGCTCTTATGCGTCTTGAAAAAAACGGAGGTTATATTGACACCTCTATGTTAGAAAAAGTAAAAGAAGGATATGAAATTGATATTGAAGAATGTATCGAAGAAATATCAATGCATGAGGCAGTACAAAGATATGAAAAATTAAATGAAAAGACTTTTAACCCAAATAGCACTATGCAGTTAAGAGAAGTATTTTTCAAAATACTTAGACTAAAATCTACTAAAAAGACATCGACAGGGGCAGAATCTACAGATAAAGAAGTACTACAAGAATTAAACCACCCACTAGCAGATGCAATTCTTGACTTACGTGAAAAAACTAAATTGACAAATACTTATTTATCTAATATTCAAAACGGCACTGATCAAGATAGTCGTCTGCGTTCTGGGTTTAATATTCACGGAACTACGTCCGGACGCTTATCTTCAAGCGGCAATCTTAATTATCAAAATATTCCTCGTGATAATAAAGATATTAAAAAAATGTTTAAAGCCAGACCGGGTTTTAAAATAATGCAATGTGATTTACAAACAGCTGAAGTTTATTATGCAGCAGCACTGAGTGGTGATAAGTTTTTACAAAAAGCTTTTATTGAAAAGTTAGATTTCCATTCTTATATCGCTAAACAAATATTTAATCTTCCTTGTGAAGTTGCGCAAGTAAAAAACACTTTTGCAGATAAACGTCAACACGCTAAAGCTATTACTTTTGGTATTATGTATCAAGCAGGTCCTGCTAAAGTTGCTGAAACAGCAGGGGTTGGGTTTCAAGAAGCAAAATCTTTCATTAACAAATATTTTAACGAAGCTTATAACCTTAAACGCTGGATTGATTCTGCAAATCGACAAATTGAGAATAATGCTTATATCTATTCTTACTTTGGTCGTAAACGTAGATTACCCGAATCTCGTTCTCCAAACCAAGGTGTTGCTAAACATGCAGTACGTTCTGGGGTAAACTTTCTAGTTCAGTCTGTCGCATCAGATATTAATGTATTAGGATTAATTGATGCTATGAAATGGATCGATAACAATAACTATCAAGATGATATTCTCCCGTTTACAGTAGTTCACGATTCGATTGTTGCCGAGGTTAGAGAAGATCTTTGCCATGATTGGGCTGTAAATTGCGTCAAAGCTTTACAAACTCCTAGAGGAGTAGAAATTGATGGGTGCCCTATTGGAGTAGATTTTGAAATTGGAGACAGTTGGGGAGAATTAGAAGGATTCACAGTATGATTAGTAAAATGATAGATACAATAAAATACCCAGCGTTTGCTTTAAAAGATGTACCTTATAAAGTATACTATAATGATACTAGTATAGTAATTACAAAACAACCCGATGGTAAAGAGTATATGTTTGATATTATGGTTGATAATATAAATTCTTATGTCGAAAGACTATTTTATATGGAAGAAGAAGTTGAAAACAGAATACAATTTGACTATACTATTCTAAATAGGGAACAATTAGTGTTTAGCTATGAAAATATAGAATGGTGTGTAGATTCAGATGGTAAAATTTTTAATCTTGGACACAAACAAAATTTACCAGTAGAGTGTAGAAAAGTTAAAACAGTAAAAGAAGATAAAATATGGTTAGATAAAGTTCTACACTCATTTGAATTAAAAGTTCCTTTAGAAGAAAGTAATATTGATGAACTATGGGCTACTATAGTAATGATTAATAATGAATGGTTTATAAAAAACTTTTCATATGAATATAAAAAGTATAGTAATTATTTAATTATATGATAGATAAAATAAAAATAAAATATGCAGAACTGTCAGATAAAATATATATTAACGGTACTCATATTGAAGACATAGAAAAGTTTGAAAGAGCATATAGTTACATACTAGATGATGTAACTTTTTATACCTATGAATATGATGAAGAAGAGGATATATATTCTGTTCCCTCAAACTCTTATTATAAATTAGATATTGAAGATTATATTGATAATAGAAACTTTTTTCTAAACGAGAAAGATAAGCATTTTACTTTTGCAGGAGATCTACGTCAGGAACAACAAGACGTAGTTGATTCATTCTTTAAAATAGGTAGAGTACGTAGTGGACTATTTCAAGCACCTTGTGGGTGGGGAAAAACCTATGCTGCTTGTTCATTAATATCGCAAGCAGATATGCCTACATTAATTATTGTTCATACTAAGTTGCTTTTTAAACAATGGCAACAAGAGTTAGAAAAATTAATTCCAAATTCTGTCATAGGATCTATAGGGGATGGGGAATTTAAAGTAACTAATCTTACAGTCGGTATATATAAAAGTGTTCATAATAATATGGAACAAATTAAAAATAAGTTTAGTTTAATATTTGTAGACGAAGCGCACCTGTGTCCTGCCGATTTATTTTCTACTACAGTTAACAATATCAATTGTAAAATTAAGATAGCTGTTACTGCTACACCCCGTAGAAAAGATGGTAAGCATATAGTGTTAAATGATTTTTTTACTCCGTTTCGTGTTGTAGCTAGAGATGAAAAAGAACATGAAACACCTAGAATACAGGTTATCAGTACAGACGTTTCTTTTAATGTTATTGAACCTAAAAGAGACTGGTCTAGACAAATGAATAAAGTAACCCAGAGTAAAGTGCTTCTTTCTCTTATAGCTAAAGAAGCAACTCAAGACATAGCTAATGGTAGATGTTTATTAATCTTATCAGAACGAGTAGATATGCTAAAAACTCTTCAAAAAATGATAAATAAAAGTGTATTACTTATTGGAGAAACAGGAGAAGAAGATAGAAAAGATATATTAAAAACAGCAGGTTCTAAATATAAAGCTATTCTATCTACAAAAATATTTGATGAAGGCATCTCTTGTCATAGATTAGATACTTTGTATTTAACTTGCCCTAATAATAATCCAATAAAATTAGAACAAAGAATAGGTAGAATTATTAGAGAACACCCAGATAAAAAAGTTCCTCTAATAAAAGATTTCTGGTTTAAAGGAGCTATTGTTAATAATCAACAAAGAAAGCGGCTAGCATGGTATCAAAGTAGGAACTATATATTATGAAGTATAAGTATAGCTGGTTTGACTTGAGAGTTAAATCCAACTACGAACCAGAAGCTATATTAATCTTGACATATGCCCTAACAAAAAGCTATAATTCTATTATAGCCTGGAATTCAAAACACTTAATGAATTCTTTAAAAATTAATAGCATACCTAGTATACTATTTAAAAGAAATTTATTAATCAATTCTAAAAAAGGCATCATAGGAAATTATACAGTTAAATTTCCCGATGCTTACTTTAAGAATAAGAAATTTTTATTCTTAAATATTCCCTTAGAATATAAGATTAATTACATATATTTATTAGGCCATAGAAAAATGTCTAATAATAATGATTATCTAAATTTAAATACTTTTAGAAATGAAATTGTAGCAAATTTAGATAATCCACTGTTAAAACACGGAAAAAACAACCTAAAATTCATATACGAAGGAGAATGATCAATGGTATCATGGGACAAAACACAAGGAATCAAATCACAAGGCTCTGGAGAGAGAAAAGAAATTCAAAGAATTACTCTTCAAAACGGAGATAATAAAATTAGACTAGTTGGTGAAGTAATGCCTCGCTATGTTTATTGGCTTACTACTAAAGATGGAAAACGTATGCCTGTTGAATGTTTAAAATTTGATAGAAACAGCGAACAATTTTCAGGGACAGAAGATCCCTTTGACGAAATATCTCAAGATATTTATGCTGATAAACCGCAATTTGCTTATGTATGTAACGTAATTGATCGTAACGACAATCAAGTAAAACTTTTTGATTTAAAAGCTACTATTTATCGTCAGATTGTTGATTTTGCAAAAGATTCAGAATATGGAAACCCTGCTGACGACAATAGTGGTTACGACATCACTATTGTGAAGGAGAAAACCGGACCTCTTCCTCAAAACGTAAAATATACTGTTAGACCAGCTCGTGCCTCTACAGCATTAACTGATTCTGAGAAAGAAGCAGAACTTTTTGAATTAGATAGAATTTATAAAAGACCAGACTATACAGAACAAAAACGTTGGTTGCTAGAAAATACTACTCTATTTGCGGGTGATGATGATAATTCTTTCTCACCAGAAAGCGTTGAGGATCTAGACTAATGGCAAAAAAATATAAGCTCTCTGATATTTTAGAAGAGAATACAAAATCAAATAGTAAACAAACTCCAAAGAAAAATGATAAAGATTCGATGTCTTTACCTGCCGCAATTAAACACGTAGAAGGGAATCAAGTAACTATAGACACATCTTTGCTTAGGCAGCATAATATATTTTTCGCTACTCCTTGTTACGGAGGGCTTATAACTGACCAATTTTTCTTAAGCATGTTTAAAACGACACAAACATTAATACAACACGGTATTAATTTTAGACTTACTACTTTAAGAAATGAGAGTTTAATTTCTAGAGCAAGAAACATTCTTACAGCTATGTTTTTAGAGAGTAATTGTACTCATTTAATGTTTATTGATGCTGATATTGAATGGGAACAAGATGCTATCATTAGAATGTTAGCGATGGATAAAGATCTTATTGCAGGAGCATATCCTAAAAAAACTTTACCAATTGATTATGCTATTAATCTAAAATTTGTTGATGAAGCACGTAAACAAGTAAGAGTAGAAAACGGCGCAGTTGAAGTACTAGATGCATCAACAGGGTTTTTCTTGATTAAAAGAACAGTTATTGAACAGATGATTGAATCTTACCCAGAATTATTCTATGTAAATGATAGTTCAATTGATCCTAAATATAATAAATATTGTTACTCTTTCTTTGATACTATTCACGATCCTGATGATAATAGATATTTATCTGAAGACTACACTTTCTGTCGTCGTTGGCAAAAAATTGGAGGAGAAATCTGGTTAGACCCTAATACCAAACTTAATCATGTTGGTAGTTACACTTTTCAAGGTGATGTTAATAAGGTTTTTAATTGGGATAGATAATGACAAAAATATTACACTCAGCTGATTGGCATATTAATCTTCATAAGAAAAAAGTACCTATTGAGTGGCAAGAAAAACGCTTCAGGCTCATGTTTGAGAAACTGCATGAGCTTGAAGATTCTTGTGATATTCATATAATAGCAGGAGATGTTTTTGATAGAAAACCTGAACCTGATGAAATATGTTTATTTCTTTCTTATATAAATTGTGTTTCTATACCTACTTATATAATTCCAGGTAATCATGAAGCAACTAAAAAAGGCGAAACTTTTCTAGAACATTTTTTAGAAGACGCTGTTATAACCAATACTAATGTAAGATTGTTTACAAAAAATAAAAGAATCAAAGAACCTGCCCAACCAGGAATTCAGTTTTGGCCATACGGAGAGTTACAACTTGATAACTTACCAGAATATGTAGAAGGTGATATATTAGTTGGTCATATTAGAGGAGAAGTTCCTCCTCATATCACTGCTGAATATGATTTTGAAAAACTTAGAAAATGGGGATTAATACTTCTCGGAGACATCCATTTTCATCACAGATATCAAGATTATGGGGCTTGGTATAGTGGAAGTCCTATAAATACTCATTTTGATAGAGACGAGTCTAAAGAATACGGAGTCAATGTTATAGATTTTATTGATAGTGCTAATTATGCAGTAAAGTTTGTAGATTTAAATCTTCCAAAATTAATTAGAAAAACTATTAAAATAGAAGAAGAAATGATTCCTAATGATTTTCATCATGTTATTTATGAAGTTGTTGGCTCTATTGATGAATTGTCTAAGATTAAAAACTCTGAATTATTAGACAAGAAAGTTTCGTATGAACCCACAGAAGAATCTAAATTAGATTTGAAAAACTTAAATACTTATGAAGAATTAAAACTTTATTTAAAGTATATGAAAGTTTCGGATATTGAAGGAACTTTAAAAGAATACATTGATTTGAAAGCACAATAAATGATTAACTTACAACCTTTATTATCTAATAATACACATTCAGATCCGTATTCCTTCTTTTTAGGTGCAAAAATACCTAAATGGGATATCTATAAAAACGATGTTGTCAATTTTTCTGTCAAAACTTTTAAAAAAGATTATAATCCTACAAAAGGTTATAATGTTTTATTAGATCCTAACAAGTTAAATATTATCAATACTATATATGATGATTTTTTAAAAATATGTTTTCATAATTTTGATAATATAAATGTAGTACCCCATAACAGAAAAATTATGTGGGCATATGTACAAAATAAAGAAAGATATAATTCAGTTTGGCACAATCATAAAAATACTACGACTATTAATGCAGTATGGTATCCAAGTGTTCCAGACGAGTCTGGGACTCTCTCTATAAGAGACGGAGAAGGAATAGGTGATATCGCTGTTAAAGAAGGTTGGATATATTTTTGGCCTTATTGGATGGATCACAAACCAAACCCTCAAAAACACTCTATGGATTGGAGAGTCAGTATAAATATTGAATTATTATCTGATACTCGCCCATCTTTTAAACCCACTAACACGCTATGGTAATTTAAATGTCTATTATTTTAAAAGAATTAAAGTTCTCTAATATGTTTAGTTATGGAGAGAATAATAAAATAAGTTTTAATAAGAACAGAATAACTCAATTAACCGCCCCTAACGGAAGTGGAAAATCAAGCATTGCTTTAATTTTACAAGAAGTATTATATAATAAAAATATTAAAGGCATCAAAAAAGGAGATATTTTAAATAGACACAGTACTTCAAAAAATTGGGGCGCGTCCTTATCTTTCTCAAGCCTTAATAAAGAATATGTTGTGGAAATAAAAAGAACAGGTGCAACTACTAAAGTAAAATTTCTTGAGAACGAGACAGACTTAAGTGAACACAAAGTGTTAGATACTTATAAAAAAATTAATGAAATTATTGGGTTAGACTTTGAAGTATTTTCACAACTTACTTATCAATCTTCTACTGATTTGTTAGAGTTTCTTAAAGCAACAGACACAAATAGAAAAAAATTCTTAATAAACCTATTTAATCTAGAAAAATATATTACTATTGGAGAAGCTATAAAAGTAAAATTAAATAGTTCTGATAGAGAACAACTAAAACTCGAAGGCGAACTAAAAGGTGTTGTTAATTTTTTAGAGAGTACTACTATTGAAGAAGAAAAAGAAACAATTAAGGTTCCTAATATAGACGATACTTTAAGAAACTCGGTTGCCAGATTAGAAAATGAATTAGCAGATTATAATGATTTATGTAAAAAAATTGATAAAAATAATATGCTAATAGATGAAAGAAATTCTTTGTCTTTTGATGTCGCAATGACAGAGCCAGAATACAAAATATATGATAATTTACAATCTGAAATTACAAAAATACAAACAGAAATACAATCTATAGATAAAGATATAGCTAAAGGAAATAAAAGTTTATCTGATTTAGATACAGCAGATACTTGTTACGCCTGTGGTCAAGCGCTTGATAATACTCATGCTGTTCAAATGAAAGAAAAACTTTGGAATGATATAAATGATTTTACTCAACACAGGAATGTAGCCAGAGAAAAATTATTTGAATTAAAAATTCAAAAAAACGAGATTCAATCAGAAATTGATGTGTTTTTAATTAATCAAAAAGCAGCTGAGAGATTTGAAAATCTTTCTCAGTTAATCGATTTTTCTTTACAAACTGATTATCCAGATTATTCTGATATTCAAAACAGATTAACAATTACAAAAGAAGAATTAAATAAACAAGAAAAAATTTATAAAGAAGCAACTGAGCATAACGAACAAGTAAAAATACATAATACTAAGGTTGAAGCTCTAAAAGAGCAAAAAATACAATTTACAAATAGACAAAAGCTATTAGATAATGATATTATTATTTTACAAAATAAAAATAAACATTTAAATATTCTTAAAAAAGCTTTCAGCACTACAGGTATTGTTGCTTTTAAATTAGAGAATTTAACAAAAGAACTTGAAGAACAAATAAACCAGTATTTATCAGAACTATCTGATGGACAGTTTCAAGTTATTTTTAGATTAGCAGGTGAAAAATTAAATATTGTTGTAATAAACAATGGTATTGAAACACCAATAGAAACTGTTTCAGGAGGAGAGTTCAGTCGAATTCAAACTTCCATACTATTAGCAATTAGAAAGGTTATGTCCAAGATCGGGGGTAATCACGTAAATCTATTATTCTTGGACGAAATAACAGGAGTACTAGACGATGAAGGTAAAGAAAAGTTAATAGAAGTACTAAGAGAAGAAGATGGTTTAAATGTTTTCTTAATATCTCACGATTTCACACACCCTTTAATTGATAAAATTCAAATTAAAAAAGAAAATAATGTAAGTACTATATAGGATTATATAAAATGACTGAAATAATTAAAAGAGACGGAACAAAAGAACTATTAGATATTGAAAAATTACATAAAGTAGTATTTTTTGCTTGTGAAGAGATTGCAGGAGTTTCTCCTAGTGAAGTAGAGATGCATAGTCAGCTTCAGTTTTATGATGGTATTAAAAGTTCTGATATTCAAGAAACCTTAATCAAATCAGCAGCGGATCTTATTAGTGAAGATACCCCAAACTATCAATATGTAGCTGGGCGTCTTATTACATATCACGTTCGTAAAATGGTTTATGGACAGTATGAACCTATTTCTTTGCGTGAATTAGTAGAAAAAAATATTGAACGTGGTTTTTACGATCCTGAGATATTAAACTACTACACTAAAAAAGAATTTGATATTCTAAATAAGCATATTAAACATAAGCGTGATGAAAATCTAACCTATGCTGCAATGGAGCAATTTAGAGGTAAATATCTAGTTCAAAACCGAGTAACAAAGCAAATATTTGAAACACCTCAAATGGCTTATATGTTAATCGCAATGACTTTATTTAATAGCTATGATAAAGAAAATAGAATTAGATGGGTAAGAGAATATTATGATGCAATTAGTAACTTTGATATTAGTCTTCCTACTCCTGTGATGGCCGGTGTGCGCACACCACAAAGACAATTTAGCTCTTGTGTACTTATCGAAACAGATGATTCACTTGATAGTATTAATGCTACTACTAGTAGTGTTGTTAAATATGTCAGCCAAAAAGCAGGCATTGGGATTGGAGCAGGTAGTATTAGAGCACTTGGTACTCCAATCCGGAATGGAGATGCTTACCACACAGGAGTTATTCCTTTTTATAAAATGTTTCAAGCAGCGACACGATCCTGTTCTCAAGGAGGAGTGCGAAACGGAGCCGCTACTTTGTATTACCCTATATGGCATTACGAAGTCGAGGATCTTTTAGTATTAAAAAATAATAAAGGTACAGAAGATAATAGGGTACGTCACATGGATTACGGAGTACAATTTAATAAATTAATGTACGAGCGTTTATTACAAGGAGGTGATATTACACTATTCTCTCCAAGTGACGTCCCACACCTATATCATTCTTTTTTTAATGATCAAGAATTGTTTAAAATTGTATATGAAAAAGCAGAAAAAAATCCTGATATTCGTAAAAAAACTATTAAAGCAATTGATTTGTTTTCTATGTTTATGGAAGAACGTAAAAATACAGGACGCATTTATTTAATGAATGTAGACCATGCTAATACACACTCTTCTTTTGATGAAAAATTAGCTCCGATACATCAATCTAATCTATGTTGTGAAATTGACTTACCAACAAAACCTTTACGTGATTTTAATGATCCTGACGGAGAAATTGCTCTATGTACTCTTTCAGCAATCAATTGGGGTAATATTCGTAAACCAGAAGATTTTGCAAAACCTTGTGAACTTGCTGTTCGTGGATTAGACGCTTTGTTATCTTATCAACACTACCCTGTTTTGGCAGCAGAAATTTCTACAGATCTTAGAAGACCTCTAGGTATTGGTATTATCAACCTAGCATATTGGTTGGCTAAAAATAATACAACATATCAAAATCCAGATTTAGAGCTTATTGACGAATATGCAGAAGCATGGAGTTATTATTTAATTAAAGCTTCTAATGATTTAGCAATTGAACAAGGTTTTTGTCCTGGCTATGTGGAAACAAAATACGGTAAAGGTATTACTCCAAATCAAACATATAAAAAAGATGTTGATGAATTAGTACCTCATGTAGAGCGCATGGATTGGGAATCTCTAAGAAAAAGTTTAAAAGAGCATGGTATTAGAAATTCTACTTTAATGGCTTTGATGCCCGCAGAAACCTCAGCTCAGATTTCTAATGCTACAAACGGTATTGAGCCTCCTCGTAGTTTTGTAAGTATTAAACAATCAAAAGATGGAGTATTAAAGCAGGTTGTTCCAGGTATCCATAAACTAAAGAAAAAATATGATCTACTATGGGATCAAAAATCACCAGAAGGTTATTTAAAAATTATGGCAGTGTTACAAAAATACATTGACCAAGGCATTAGCGTAAACACCAGTTATAATCCAGTGCATTATGAAGATGAGAAAATTCCAATGAGTACTATGATTCAGCATTTATTGATGTTTTATAAATACGGTGGAAAACAGTTATACTATTTTAATACCTACGATGGACAGGGAGAAATAGATATAAATAAATTAGATGAAGAATTACCTTTAGAAGATATTGATGAAGGAGAGTGTGAAAGTTGCGTGATATGAAAAAATTAATTATGATAGGATTATTAGTCTCTACCCCTGCTTTTGCAGAAGACGCTATTGTCAACGACCATTATAAAACAGTTATTGAGCAAAAACCTTACAAAGTAGAAGTTTGTAAAGATGTTACAGTATCAGGAGATAAAACAAAAGACACTTTAATGGGAGCCCTTATAGGTGGAGCAATAGGAAATAATGTTACTAAAAATGTTGAAAATGGCGGCGCCGTTGGAGCATTATTAGGAGGTATTATTGCTAATCAAAACAGCGATGCTACTGGAGGAACAGCCAGACAGTGTTCTATAGAAACTCGTTACCAAGAAGAGTCAAAACAAGTATATAGTCATAGCACTGTTACTTTTTGGTCAAATGGAAAAAAATACAACTTAAGATTTGATAGGTGATAGGATGACAATATTAAACACAAAACAGAATGATCATACAAAAGCAAAAATGTTTTTTGATGACGAAGATTTAGGTATGCAAAGATATGATACTCTCAAATATCGTGCATTTGATAAGCTTACTGACAAACAACTGGGTTTTTTCTGGAGACCAGAAGAAATAGATATTTTACGTGATGCAGCTGATTTTAAAAATCTTACAGAACACGAACAGCATATTTTTACGTCTAATTTAAAGCGTCAAATTGTTTTAGATTCTGTACAAGGTCGTGCTCCTGCAGAATCCTTTGGCTCTATCGTAGGAATACCTGAACTTGAAAATTGGATTATTACTTGGACTTTTTCTGAAACTATTCATTCACGTTCTTATACTCATATTATTCGCAATATCTACCCTAATCCATCAAAAGTGTTCGATGAAATGATGGATATTAGCGAAATTATAGACTGTGCAGACTCAATTTCTAAACATTATGATAAATTAATTGAAATGACTAAATGGTATCAACTATTAGGAGAAGGTATTCACGAAGTCAATGGTAAAACAATTAAGATAGATCTTTATGAGCTTAAAAAATTACTATACTTATGTATTGCCAGTGTAAATATTCTTGAAGGAGTTCGTTTCTATGTAAGTTTTGCTTGTAGTTGGGCATTTGCTGAATTGAAGAAAATGGAAGGTAATGCTAAAATTATTAAACTCATTGCCAGAGATGAAAATGTACACTTAGGCAGCACACAACAAATACTAAAACTGCTTCCGCAAGACGATCCTGAATTTATTAAAATCGCAAAAGAATGTGAGCAAGAAGTTATTAATATGTTTATCGAAGCAGTTGAACAAGAGAAACAATGGGCAGACTATTTGTTCAAGGACGGTTCAATGATTGGTCTTAATTCGCAACTACTAAAAGACTATATTGAATGGATTGGTAATAAGAGAATAACAGCTATAGGACTTAGCTCACCCTATTCTGTTCCTAGAGCCAATCCATTGCCTTGGACACAAAAATGGATTAGTGGCGCTGAAGTACAAGTAGCTCCACAAGAAACAGAGATTTCTTCATATGTAATCGGAGGTACAAAACAAGATGTAACTAACGATTCATTTAAAGGATTTTCACTATGATAGAATATCAAGAACTACTTTTTCATATAACAATTTTAAGTAGTTTTATAGGTTTTTGGATAGGAGTTATAACTAGTTAAAATGAAAGCAATAATTTATACAACACCAGTTTGTGGGTATTGTCAAATGGCAAAAACTTTAATGACTAAGCATAATATTGAATATGAAGAAATAACTGTAGGAAAAGACATTACCAAAGAAGAACTTATCGAAACACTTGGTAAGGATATTAGATCTGTCCCTCAAATTTTAGTTGACAATAAATATGTAGGAGGTTATACTGAATTATCAAAATTTTTAGGATAATATAGTATGGCAAGTAAAAGTAAGATAAAAGGTAGCGCGTACGAAGCTAAAATACGCGATCTACTTACAAAAGAATTAAAAATTGAATTTAAACGTATGCCACTAAGCGGATCGCTTGAGTATTTAAAGGGAGATCTTTGGACACCATTTGATACCGCTGCGTGGCCTTATTGTATAGAATGTAAACATTATGCTGAAATAAATTGGAATAATTTATTAACTGCTAAATCTACAGAGCTTTACCAATTTTGGACACAAACTATTCGTGAAGCAGAGGTGATGAAAAAGAAACCCTTATTAATTTATAGATGGAATCGTTCAAAAGATTTTGTTTGTTGGAACGATGATTTAGAAATAGATCAATATATTTATGTAAACGCTTTTGAGCATGAGTTTAAAATGGGACTATTATCAGATTGGTTAGTCAAGTATAAAAAGCTAAATAATATTTGACCGTTGCTTATTCTTATGTTATTATTAATCATAAAATAAACATGGAGAGTTCTAATGAACAACGCAAAAGGCTGGAATGATCTTGCAGAGATGCAAGAGGACTATAATAATGGAAATAACCTACTCTTAGTAGATGGTAACAACTTAGCGTACCGCTGGATTCAAAGACGTAATTATGACGACTTTGAGGATGATTATATAAAAACTATTGAAAGCTTAAGTAAAAGTTACTCAGCTGGTCGTGTTATTGTGTGTTTTGATTTTGGTAAAAGTTATTTTCGCTCAGATATGAGTGATGAGTATAAATCTACACGTAAAAAACCTAAAGAACCAGAAGAAATTGCAAAGTATGAAGCGTTTTTTAGTTGTCTAAACGCAACATATGAAAATATGCCTTTTGAAAAAATGAAATATAGAGGTATCGAAGCTGATGACCTTATTACTTATTTTGTTGAAAACTGTAAGGCTAACCACGACCATACTTGGATTGTTTCATCAGATAGAGATTTGTATCAACTTCTAGCCGATAATGTTTCTATTTTTAATATGTTTTCTCGCAGAGAAATTGATTTAGATTACTTAGATGAGACTATGGATATTAGTCCAGAACTATACCTATTTTCAAGATATATTGAAGGTGATAAATCTGACGCTATTTTCGGAGTAGAAGGGATTGGCCCAAAACGAGCCCAAGCTTTGTCTAAAGAATATAAAACACTAGAAGCTTTATTAGAAGCATTACCTTTAAAAGGACGTTCTAAATATATTCATAATCTGAATGATAGTACTGATCTTTTGCAAAAGAATGAACAGATGATAAACTTAAAACGATATAATAAAGATGCCATTCTTGCAGGTAAAGATGGTGAAGAAGTATGGAAGGAATTACAAAATTATGTCAATGGTTGATATTAAAATCGAAATTACTAAAGAAGCACAGTATTTAATTGATAGCCCTATGTTTCCTAATATTAGAAATTGGGAAATTATTCAAAATTACCCTCACGATGCTGGTTTTGATCTTCCTGCTTGTGTTAAAGATATATGGACTTTACGTCCTGGAGGGGTACATTTATTTCCAACAG
>Ga0208767_1000334_pt1 | contig 36741 bp, 39 predicted proteins | sample VirMetDEL_Mar_21_FD_184514 | JGI IMG/M metagenome (GOLD analysis project Ga0208767, IMG submission 184514) | Aqueous microbial communities from the Delaware River and Bay under freshwater to marine salinity gradient to study organic matter... | ecosystem: Environmental > Aquatic > Marine >... | reverse complement strand
CCTTACAATTTAAAATAAGGTCAGCTCGTACTCAAAAGGTACGGGCTTTTCGTGGTAGCACGGGTATGAGTGTGATACTGTAACTTGACCCAAAAACAAACAAGCGTGCCCACAAGCTCGTACTCAAAAGGTACGGGCTTTTCGTGGTATGAATAATATAAATATGATGAAAGCGTTTATGTTGTTAGGGGATCTATCAACTAAACAAGGTGAAGAACTATCAGATATGGCAGTAAAATACCAAGAAAGAATAGCTTTTGCTACAATGAGAGCTAGTATACCTGATTGGCAACCACCAAGTAATTGGAATGAATTAAGTAATGCAGAAAAGCATAAAAGACTTAAAAAGCTAAAATCAGTATGAATTATAAAATAGAAGAAAATATAATACCTTCTTGGGCTGTTAGCTATTTACAACGATATACTGAAGAAGCTATAAGAAAAACTACACCATATTTAGGTCAACCAAAAGAAAATGGATCTGGCTTTTATTGGGGTGGTATTGATATGGCTTCAAGTTTACCTGTTGCAAATGCTCATGAAAATGCTATGCTGTTTTCTGTGTATACTTCTAATTTTATGTATGACTTAATTACTAAGTATATACCTAAGCCATACTTGTTTAATGATCAAATAGTAGTTAAAAATAAAGACGTTAATATGCCTTTTGAACCTCACTACGATAACCAATATGGTCCTTTTCCTGATGACAAAAGCCTCTTAACTATAAATTGTATGTTAGTTTTAGATGATTTTACTGATGAAAATGGTACAATTGAAGTGCTTGACAACGGCAAATGGGTAAGTTTATATCCTAAAACAGGTGATATAGTCTTAATAGAAGGTAATTGTTTACATAAATCTTCTCCTAATACAACAGATAAACCAAGAAGAGCATACTTATGTGTGTATTCTAATAAATCAATAGGTAAAAACTTTCAAAAAGGTTTTTATTATGAAGCGTTTACAAACTAAATACGATAACTAACGGATAATATTAATATGAAAGAAGATGCAATCGAAAAATTAGCTCAACTATTATTTGATAAAATAATGGAAAAGCAAGAACAAGCTGATATAGAATACGCTGATCAAATTCAGCAGTTATACAATAACGGTTATGTTATAGAAAAATCTAATAAAAAAGACGACATGGAAGGCTTAAATAGTGAAGAAAGATTAGTCGGTGAGCTGGCTAGACTACAAACTATTATGATGATATTCGAGGATAAAGAAGAATATGAAAAAGCAGCTATGATACAAAAGAAAATAGAAATAATAAATAGAAAATTAAATGAAGGATCAGGTAAATATTAAAGCAATGCTTGCTCATAAATACAATGAGGACAAAGCAGATTACCCTGCATTTATACAACCAAAACTAGATGGCGTGCGCTGTCTATTTACTGCAAAAGGCGCATTCTCTCGTGCTAATAATCAGTTTATGAATGTAGAACACATTGAACAGGCTCTAAAGCCTTTCTTTGCAAAAAACCCTACAGCTGTGCTTGATGGCGAGCTGTACAACCACGGACTAAAAGATGACTTTGAAAAGATTATCTCACTAGTTAAAAAGAAAAAACCAACAGGTCAAGACAAAGCAGAAGCTAAAGAGCTAGTACAATACCATATGTATGATGTAGCTAGTATGACAATAGGTACTTATACAGACAGATATTTGTTTATTCTAGCTGAACAATCTCTAAAAAATAAAGCTTGTTTACAAGTTATAGATAACAATCTAGTGCTAGATTTTGACGATGCTATTAAAATGCACAAGAAAAACCTTAAGCTAGGTTACGAAGGCTCTATGTACAGAACGCCATCAGGCAAGTACAAAGGTACAAGATCATGGGATCTTATGAAGTTTAAAGACTTTCACGATGCAGAAGCTACAATTATTGGCTATGAAATAGGTAAAGGTAAGCGTGAAGGTACACTAGGTAAGTTCATTATGCAAGATTATGAAGGTAATCAGTTTGGTTGTCCTCCAGGTAAAGGCTACAACTACAAAGACTTAGCTAATATGCTAGAAAATATACACGACTACATCGGTCAGTATGCTACATTTACATACTTCGAACGAACTAAAGCAGGTAGTTATAGACATCCACATTACAAAGCAATACGTAACTATGAGTGATCCAATAAGTTATATGCCTTGGCTTCTCAAGAAAGAGGAGCCTTGGGCTAGTGTAAATACAGGTTTTTACAAATGTGAAATGTGTGGTAATGATATTACAAAAGAAGATTATGAATTCTGTGACATATGTCCAGACTGTTTAGACGAAGAAATATGAGAAGATTAATGATAACAATAGTAACTAGCTTGTTAATAGTTGGTTGCGCTAGTACTAAATGTGTAGGTACATTACATAAAAATAAATATAAACATAAAAATACATGCGAAGCATTTAGATAATGAGAAGATTAATATATGATATGTTTTATGCTGATGAGATCAGCGAAGACGTTGCTTACAAACTAATTGATAAGCTCAATAAAATAAGAGACAAAACTAAATATAGTTGGGAAAGATAATACTAGCTCGCACTCACAAGGTGCGGGCATTTGTAGGTATGATACAAAAATGGAAAAAAATATTAGAGCTTGATGATTGGAATATAAAAACAGAAGCTATTAGAACTGAACAAGTCACATACCCAGAAGATCTTGAATTAAAAGAGTTTGTTGGTATAGCTATAGATAGTAATAATAAATCTGGTATCATAAGCCATACAAGACCTCTAACAGACTTTGACGTGATACATGAGCTTTTACATTGTAAATGGCCTACTATGTCTGAGGATGCGATAAATCACGCAACTAACAATATACTATTCAACAACACAAAATGATAGAAAAGTTTATGAAAAAAAGACGATGCTTATCTCATAAAAGATACGTATCACACAGAATGCAAGAATTACAAAATGAGATATTTAAAGACGCGATGGCTACAGGCATTGTTAATTTAGAGAAAAGAAAACAATTATTAAAATATAAAGAACATTTAAGAAACTTATGAAAAACTCTGATTGGATATTACATTACAGTGAAAAATGGCTTGAAGAAGAAATAAATTCAAGAGGATTAAAAAACAAGCATGAACTATACTGGGCAACACTGCACAGTGACAATAGGCTTAAAGATACTAAAGTAAAGGGCTAATGTCACAACGCGCTATGAAATATTTAAATGATAAGCGCATTGTATATCGTAGGTACTCAGAAGACGGGCCAACGACTAGTTATAACTGGGGTTGGTATTACGCTGACGGTACTTATGGCTATTACAGTTTGTTTAATACTAAGGCAAAGATAAATACTTACAGATCCTTAAAGTGGCATCTGCTAGTGTTGTGGTATCTTAATCCTAACATGGATAAAACACAGTTTTCTGAATTAGCAAGTGTTATAACTCATAAACCTAATGGATTTACTACATTTACATTAGCGCCTGATATGCTAAATAAAATTATAAATCAAGTATACATACAAGATCTTGAACAACCGCCTAAAAATAAACTACGTAAAATAGTATTTAAAGATGGTTCAGGTCTTAGCGTAACTGAAAAATTAAGTATTGTAGGCCAAATAATAGGTAAAGGCAAATCAATAAAGCAAGAAGATATTTACGAAGCTATGCTACAGGTGCATGATGAAGGAATCATAACAATACCTAAAATAGCAAAAGTTTTAGGTTGCACACCTAGAACAATACATAGAAACATGGGTGAAGAACTCAAAAAAGAAAAACAAGAGTTAAATAACAAACATGAAAAAGTATAATGTACAAAACTACATAAGACACAAAGAAGATATAAAGCGAGCTATGCCAATTAATAAAAAGTATTCTTTTTATACTCGTGACGAGCTTATTATTAGATTTATGCCTCTTGTAGAAAACATTTCAAAAAAGTTTGCTACATCTCAAGAAGCGTCAGGTGTTATGTCTATATTAGATATAATACAAGAAGGCTATGTTAACTTAATAAAAGCAGTAGATAAAATAGACTGGGAAAAACTTATTGACTCTGATGATGTTGAATTAAGTTTAAAGTCTTTTTTATCTAAACGTGTAAGAGGTGGTATACGTAGAGCTATTGATAAAAATAGAGGTACAATGCGTATACCTGAACATAAAATGGAGCAAATAAGAAAAGATGGTGGCAAAGATAAAAAGATGGTTGCTATGTTTTTTAATAGCATATTTTTAAGTATCGATGCTACGCCAACTAACGAAGATATGATTTACCAAATACCTGATAAATCAGATCCATACAATGAGCAATTGTTAAATGCCTATTTATTAAGTTTATTAAATAAATACTTAACTGAAAACGAAGTTTTTGTATTAAGCAAAAGCTATGGTCTTGACGGAGATAAAATGTCTGCTAAGAAAATAGCTGAAGCTCTAGACATAAAAGGCGTATCAGCCTATGTAAGAGTTTCTGAACTTAAAAAGCAAGCTGTACAAAAGCTTATTGACAACGTAGATCACTCGCAAGTGCTTGACTACCTGTAAATTAATGAATAAATATGTGATTATAATAGTATGACAATATACCAAAAATTATCCAAAATTCAACAAGAGTTTAAATCGAAGAAAAGTAGATACAACTCTTTCGGCAAATATTATTTCCGATCTGCCGAAGACATCCTAGAAGCTACAAAACCCTTTTTAAAGGAGCTAAATGTAACAGTAACAATACAAGAAGATTTAATTAGTTTTGATCCTCCTGTATTAAAAGTTACAGCAACTGTAGCTGATGATAAAGACAGCTTAAATGCTGTAGCTATTGTAGGTGTCGACTTAGATCAGAAAGGTATGCAAATGCCACAAAGATATGGTGCAGCAAGTTCTTATGGTAAGAAATATGCGCTAGGTAATTTGTTTTTAATCGATGATACACAAGATGCAGATGCAACTAATAATCATGGTAAAGAACAAACAATTACCCAAAAAGCTATATCATCAGCTCATTTTCTAAAAGCAAAAGAGTATATTAAAAGCGGTGGTAAGTTAGATGCAATAAGATCTAAATATAAATTAACAAAAGAGCAAGAGAAAGAATTAGCTACATTATGAAAAATAAAAAAGAAGTATTAGAGAAGCTGAAGGACGATAAACATTACTACGGCGAATACGGTAGAAACTTTATATCTAACTCAGATATAAGAACACTGATGACAAATCCGCTAGAGTTTAAAAAGCCGTCTGAACAGTTTCCTCATTTTCTTATAGGAGGCTATTTTCACACTGCTATTCTTGAACCAAATAAAATTAAAAATTTCAAGATAGTAGAAGCTAGTTCAAGAAATACAAAAGCGTATAAAGAAATAACAAACGGTGAAGTTTGCTTACTACAACATGAGGTTGACAAAGTCGAAGCATTAGTTGAAAAGATGATGAATAACAAAGTTTGTAGAGACTTTATACACGCAGAAGGTAATGAGTTTGAAGTTCCAGGAGTCGCAGAATTAGCTGGCAACTGGTGGAAAGGTAAAGCTGATATTGTTAACCACAGTGAAAAACTAGTTATTGATTTAAAGACTACGGCGGACTTAGAAAAGTTCCATTGGTCAGCAAAGAAATACAATTACGATTCACAAGCTTTTGTATATAAGAACTTATTTGGCTATGATATGATATTTATAGCCATAGATAAGAATACAGGACAAATTGGTATTTTTGATTGCTCAGATGATTTTTTAGCATCTGGACTTAATAAAGTTGAAAAAGCATCAGAAATATATGATTTGTTCTACAACACAGAGGGTTTTGATCCTCACAATTATTTTATAAATAAAACATTATAATATGGCAGGAATAATTAAAACAAGTATTAATCTTTCAGAAATACCTAAAGACAAAATAATAGAAGGTAAAAAAGGTAAATACTTACCAATATCAATTACAGTTAATAACGAGCCAGATCAATTTGGCAATCAAGGACCAGTTTGTGTAGATCAAACTAAAGAAGAAAGAGAAGCTAAAGTTGCTAAGAAATACTTAGGTAATTGTAAAGTTGTATGGACTGATGGTGTGTTTCCTGAGCCAAACAGAGATAACCAACAGGCACCACCACCACAAAACAAACCACAAGCAGTAGCTGCTGATCCAGATCTACCATTTTAATTAAATCAAATAAATGCAAGTCGAAGATAAAGAAATAAACGGTTTCTTAATTGAAACTTTTAATCAGCACGGCTTAGAAGTAGGTAAAACGCAGGGGATTTGTCCCCTGTGTTCATCTTCTAGGAAACCTGAAAACAAGAAAGCTAAATGCTCTTCTTATGATTGGGAACGTGGTATCGGTACTTGCCATAACTGTGACAAATCTTTTCAACTACATACGTTTAAGCGTAAAGGTAAAGCTGAGCGTGACTATGTAGTACCTGAAAAAACTACTGTTGGTCAATTAGATAATAAGATCGTTGAGTGGTTTAAAACAAGAGGTATATCTGAACAAACGTTAAAAGACGTTAAAGTAAGTGTTGGTAAAGAGTTTATGCCACAGACCGGTAAACCCGAGAATACAATTCAATTTAATTATTTAGTTGGTGGAACACTTACTAATGTTAAATATAGAGATGCACGTAAAAACTTTAAGCTATATAAAGGAGCTGAAAAAGTATTTTACAATATAGACAATACTGTAGGACATGACACATGTATTATAGTTGAAGGTGAGATGGACGTATTAGCCTTGCATGAAGCAGGTATTACAAATGCTATATCAGTACCTAATGGTGCTACATTAAATAGCAATAACTTAGATTACTTAGATAATTGTATTGATTACTTTGATGATAAAGAAAAAATAATAATTGCAGTTGATAACGATCCACCAGGTTTAGCTTTACAAACAGAGCTTGTAAGACGTCTTGGCGCTGAGGTCTGTTATCTAGCATCATTTGATGACTGCAAAGATGCAAATGAATATCTAATTAAATATAATGCATCAGAGCTTAAGTCTAGAATCTTAGATGCAAGACCTGTACCATTAGAAAACGTTACAACATTTAAAGACATTGAAGATGAAGTTACAGACTTTGTTCGTAATGGTTTTAAACGTGGTTTTCAAATTGGTTTACCTAACTTTGATAATATATTTTCTACGTATACAAAACAGTTTATAACTGTAACAGGTATACCTAGTTCAGGTAAGTCAGATTTTGTAGATCAAATGGTTGTAGGTTATAACAGAGAGTACAAATGGAAGACAGCTTTTGCATCTCCTGAAAATGCTCCTACGTTTTTACACGCACACAAGCTTATGCGTAAAGTATGGGGTGACATGCCTAACAAAGGCCATATTGGTGGAGATAAATGGAATCAAGTAGCTAATCATGTTAATGATAACTTTTTCTTTATTGATATGGAACGTTATACTTTAGAGTCTGTGTTACGTAAAGGAGCTGAGCTAGTTAAACGTAAAGGTATTAAATGCCTAGTTATAGATCCATTTAATAAAGTTAGAGACGTTGATTGTAAGACAGAGGATATTAATCGTTATACAATGGAATATCTAACTAAGATCGAAACGTTCGCTAAGAAGTATGATGTGTTAGTATTTATAGTTGCACACCCTACTAAAATGTATAAGACACAAGACGGTAAGATTGAAGAGCCAACGATGTATAATATAAAAGGTGGTGGTGAATGGTATGATGCTAGTTACCACGGCTTGTTAGTTCATAGAGACTACGAAAATAAAACAACAAAAGTTAAGGTATTGAAATGTAAGTTTCAAAACTTAGGTGAGAACGGAGCTGAAGCTCATTTTACTTGGGAACCAAAGTCTGGTTGCTTTGTTCCGCATGATATGCCTGACTTAGATGAGAAAATGCCTTGGGACTAGTTGATAAATGCGTGCAACCTGATCCATATAAGAGAACTGAAGAAGATAAAGCTGCATACAGTTGGTGTATAAACCACGGAATAAAAATAGGTATGCTAGCAGCTGCTGAAGGTTTTAAAAATCAAAATTGGAAAATAAGGATTGTAGCTAACAATAAAGAGATGATTAGCCCAGGCGAATATAAAAAACATGAAATACTACCTAAGTTATTTGAAATGTATAGACATTATTACAAACTAAATACGAAGGGTAAGGGATAATAAATATATGATAGAATATAAATTTAAAAATGCAAATGAAGCTTTTAACTTTTACTATGGTGTAATACCACATGAAGGCACGAAGTTTGATAATACAATGGCAATGTTTAACCAAGGCTTTACTATTGAAAATCCTTTAGATCGTATGATAACTAATGAAGCTAGAAACTTTAATGTTAAATACGCTGAAGCTGAATGGCAATGGTATTTATCTGGTGATAGATCAACTGCTAAGTTAGGTGAGCTATACGGTAAAATACCTAAAATATGGCAGGATATGTCTGATGGCAATGGCAACGTTAATTCTAATTATGGTTACCAATGGGAAAGAGGATGGCAGCTAGATAAAGTTATAGCTATGTTAAAAGATAATCCTAACACTAGACAAGCTACTGTGTCTATATATGATGGTAAAGAAATATCAAAATACAAATACGATACACCTTGTACATATGCAATACAGTTTACAGTGTTAAATAATAAATTAAATATGTGTGTTACAATGCGATCTAATGATCTCTGGTTTGGTTTCTGTATTGATCAATATTGTTTCAGTAAATTACAAGAACTAGTGTCAGAGAGAACAGGATATGCAATGGGTGAATATTATCATTTTGCGCATAACTTACATATTTACAATGATCAGTTACCAGAACAAAATACGTTAACATCAAGAGCTAGAACATATGGATAAAATTAATTATTATTTATACCATATACCGGGTAAAAAAATAGGTGTTACACGTGATCTTATATCTAGGGTTGTTGACCAACAAGGCTACGACTTAGACGAAATAGAAGTTCTAGAACAAAGTACAGATATAGATTATATATCTGACCGCGAGTTGGAACTTCAACAGTCTTATGGCTATAGAGTTGACAGACAAAAATATAAAGATTTATATATTAATAAAATAAAATCTAATACAATGCACATAAACGCGACAGAGCAGACTTCTACTTTTCCTTGTCCATCTACTAAACTAAAAGGTAGACTAATGGATAACATGGGTAAAACGTGGGAAACAACACACGGGACATTTGAAATTAATATGGATACTATTAATTGGATAATGGAAAACGTAACAACATCTCAATATACAATGGAGAGATGTTATATATATAATAAAGCATTTGCTAAATATTTTCAAGTAAAACCTCAAGGGCAAAAAGATGCTTATCAAGCATATTTCGATACTTTAACTACTAGAGTTAATGGCAATGGTAATTGGAGATATGATAGCAGCGAAAGCGAAAGGTTTCAGAAAATAAGAGACTGGGCTGGTGAAAGAGGCTTATATACTAAAGGCGATAAGAAGACTCAATTCTGTAAGCTTATGGAAGAAGCTGGTGAGCTTGGTAGAGCAGTATTAAAAGATGATCAACATGAATTTGTTGATGCTATAGGCGACATGGTAGTAGTGTTAACTAATATGGCACATCTTGGTGGTACAACAATTGAAGAGTGTATCGATGCAGCATACAAAGTTATTTCTAAAAGAACTGGTAAAATGGTTAACGGAACATTTGTTAAAGATGAAAAGTAAGACTATATTATTCAGAGATCCTGTTGTAGAAAGAGTCTGCGATAAGTTCGTTAAAAGATCAGATGTTGGTTATGCTAAATACGGTAGAACATTACACGACGAAAGAACAGGTAGACATAAAGATCTAGCTGGATATTTAAACGATGTTCAAGAAGAGTTAATGGATGCTATACTATATATCCAAGCTGCTAAAGAAGAGCTTAATGACAATTCAGTTAATGAAACTATAGCTGAAGTTAATAAAGCTTCGTTTAGACCACCACATCCTTCACATGCTTCATCAGCGCAACAAGACTGGGACGATGCGATCTCGCCAATATAAAAAGCCAGGTCCTGTTAGATCTAAAAAGGTCAAGCATGACGGTATAATGTTTCAGTCAGGTCTAGAAAAATATATGTACATAGCTTTAAAAAAAGCTAAGATAAAAGCTAAATACGAGGGAGAAACTTACGAGCTTCTCCCTTCTTTTAACTTACAAAATAAATGTTATGAAAGACAAGCGAACTCTAAAGGAGAGTTCAAAGATAGAAGCGATAAAAAAATACGTGGCATACGTTATACACCTGATTTTATTGGAGATAACTTCATCATTGAATGTAAGGGTAGACCTAACGAGTCTTTCCCAATACGCTGGAAATTATTTAAAAAGTATATCGCGTATAAAATGCCGCAGTATACGTTATATAAACCTCAAAATCAAAAGGAATGCGACGAAACCGTGAGCTTAATACTTGGGAAAAGAAAGACTTAGCCCGAAGAAAATATGCTGAACGTCAGCTGCAGAAGTTTATAGACTGGAGCATTGAAGCTAAAGGATATTTAAAATATAAAGATTTAATTAAATACTCAGAAAAATATGGCCAAACTGACACTATCACCGTATCGAGTTAAGGTAAGAAAAAAAAGACCAGGTGTTCACGCTAAAAGCAAAACATCTAATTCTAAAAACAGTATTCACTATAAGAAAAAATACATAGGACAAGGGAAATGAAAGAACAGACTTTAATTGAAATGAAAAACAAAATTCAGTCATTAACAAATGTTGTGCAACACATTATGAGTGAGCTTGAATATTTAAGAACAGTATCATTTGGTACTTTAGAAACGATGAAGCATATGTCTGATTATGATGATGCTTTAGGTAAAGTAAAAGATAAAGTAAAAGAAACAAACAATGGAGATAAGCAACAAGATATTAAGTGATATTACTGTTTATATGAAGTATGCTAAATACATACCTGAACTAAATAGAAGAGAGACATGGGAAGAGCTAGTTACTAGAAATAAAAACATGCATATTAAAAAATATCCTGATCTTACTGAATCTATTGAAGAAGCTTATAAATTAGTATATGAAAAGAAAGTTTTACCAAGTATGCGTTCGCTACAGTTCGGAGGTAAACCTATTGAGATCTCGCCTAATAGAGTTTATAACTGTGCTTATTTACCTATTGATAGCACTGAGTGTTTTCATGAAATAATGTTTTTATTACTTGGTGGTACTGGCGTAGGTTACTCTGTTCAACGGCATCACGTTGACAAACTACCGGCAGTTAATCAACCTTATAGTAAAAGAACTAGAAGACATTTAATTGGAGACAGTATTGAAGGCTGGGCTGACGCAATAAAGATATTAATAACGTCTTATATGGGCTCTAAAAGATCATCTAAGATAGTTTTTGATTATTCTGATATAAGACCAAAGGGCGCGCAATTAGTTACGTCTGGTGGCAAAGCTCCAGGTCCACAACCTTTGAAAGAATGTATTGTAAAAGTACAAGGAATATTACAAGATGTAGAAGATGGTGATCATTTAACTACACTACAAGCTCACGATATTGTTTGCCATATAGCTGATGCTGTATTAGCGGGTGGTATACGTAGAGCAGCTTTGATTAGTTTGTTTTCTGCAGACGATGAAGCTATGATAGGCTGTAAGTCAGGTCACTGGTGGGAAGAGGCTCCTCAACGAGGTCGTGCTAACAACTCGGCTGTATTAATGAGACATAAAATAAGTAAACAATTTTTTATGGATTTATGGAAGCGTGTTGAGCTGTCAGGAGCAGGTGAACCAGGTATTTATTTTAATAATGACAAAGACTGGGGTACAAATCCATGCTGTGAAATAGCTTTAAGACCGTATCAGTTTTGCAATTTATGTGAAGTAAATGCTAGTGATATAGTAGATCAAGATGATTTTAACAAGAGATGTCAAGTAGCTTCTTTTATAGGCACACTACAAGCAGGCTATACTGACTTTCATTACTTAAGAGATATATGGAAAGATACGACAGAGAAGGACGCCCTTATAGGTGTATCAATGACAGGAATAGGCTCTGCCGCTGTGCTGCAGTTGGATATGAAGGCCGCTGCAGATATAGTAGTAACGCAAAACAGAAAACTAGCTAAGCTTATTGGCATTAAACCGGCTGCTAGATGTACAACCGTAAAGCCTGCTGGGACAACATCTCTGGCGTTAGGAACTTCATCTGGTATTCATGCATGGCATAATGATTATTATGTCCGTAGAGTTAGAGTTGGTAAAAACGAAAGTATGTATAAATACTTAATTGAAAGCCATCCTGATTTAATAGAAGATGAATACTTCAGACCTCATGATACTGCTGTGATTAGCATACCACAAAAAGCTCCGGCTAATGCTATACTTAGAACTGAGTCACCGTTTGACCTGCTTGAGCGTATAAAAAAAGTAGCAACTGAGTGGGTTAAGCCAGGCCATAAGCGTGGTAGTAATACTCACAATGTTTCTGCAACTGTTAGTTTAAAGCAAGACGAGTGGGATAAAGCAGGTGATTGGATGTGGGAAAATAGAGATTACTATAACGGGTTATCTGTCTTACCATATGATGGTGGTACATATACTCAAGCTCCATTTGAAGATATAGATAAATCTAAATACGAAACTATGATGAAGAGTTTAACTGATGTTAATCTTACAGATATAGTAGAAGTTGATGATGAAACTGATCTAGCTGGTGAGTTAGCTTGTGCAGGAGGCGCGTGTGAAATAGTATGAAACGATTAGCAATAATAGGAGGTATTGGCATGATGACTATGGCTGGTACTAATATGATTTGGCATAAACAAAAGCCAAACTTTAATGCAAACACACTTGCAATAGCAAGCGGCGCTTTTATAGTGTCAATAGGTATAACTATTAAAATATGATATATGATTTGTCCATTATGTTTAGGCGGTATTTGTGAATACTGTAATAGCTAAAATGTTGGGGGATTAGCTCAGCTGGCTAGAGCGCCTGCCTTGCACGCAGGAGGTCATCAGTTCGACTCTGATATTCTCCACATATAAAAATAAAAAGGGGACCTCGTAATGAGATCCCCTTTTTTGGTTACAGGAACTTTTGGGTATGGTGCCCAGTTTTTTCGTGTTCCTTATTTTTCTCCACAAGGCCTGCCTGTAGCTACGTTTATCCAGTTTTCTTTTTCAAACCAGTCTCTAAGTGTAGCGTTTTTCTTTCTTGCTCCTTTAATATTACTTTTAGCACTACGTCTATACTTCCCTCTAGATGCTGCGTTCTTTTTAGCATTAATTACTTTCTGTCTTTCTTCTTTAGACATAGATCTTACCTTTGCAGCAGGTAGACAAACTTTCTTGGTGCCTCCACCTTTAATTTTTTTAGCCATTACTTCTTTTTACAACCCATGTTATTAGCATAGTTAGCCATCTTAACAACATCTCCATCATACTTGCCTTTTTTTGCTTTCATTATTTTAGCAGCAGCACTACAAGTAGACTCATTAGGCATATTTCTTTTAACCCATCTTTTAAATTTACCTTGATTCTTTTTCTTTATTTCTGGAAACTCTTGTTTCATTGCTGGAGCTTTTGCTCTGTTCATTTCTTTGATATGTCTCTTTACAGTTTTAGCTTGCTTGCCATGTGCAATTACAGCTGCATCAAGCTGTTCTGCAACTTCATCTAAATTCTTTGCCATTACTTCTTCTTTTTGCTTTTACCCATTTTACCTGGACCACCAGCTTTAGTACATCTAGTTCCCCATCCAGAAGCGTAAGCACTAGGCCACACTTTAAATTTCTTTTTAGCAGCTCGTTTACAAGCTGGGCTTATTTTCATTTTTTTTCTTGCCATGATTATTGTTTTTGTAATCTTGAAGTTCTTGATTGTAATCTACTACCTGTTCTTTTTTGTATACGTTTATTCTTCCTATTAGACTTAGGCTTTTCTCCTTCTTTTTTATCTCCTGCTATCTGCCATTCAGGCCAGCCAAGTAGCATAGCTATTTTTTGCCAAGTTTCTAGATCTTCTGTCAATGCTGTCTCTATATTATTATATTTTAATAATACTCTATCAGCAGGTAAGTTTGTCGTAGCAGATATAACCTTTGCAATAGACTCGTAAGCAGGATTATCTATACTAAAACCTTTATCTATCATCTCTTGTCTACGTTTTTTACTATCAAAAGGATATGCAGCTTGTCTAAGTCTAGATATTTTACTACTAATAGGTGGTGAAAACTGTAGTAACTTATAAACTGAATCAACATAGTCAGGTCTTGATCTTCCTGATCTTTCATATAGATCCATTAAAAAGTTTTTAGCAACTGATACAGCTTGACCACCAATACCTAAACCTCTTAGTATAGAATCAGCCATACCATTAGCAGTACGTAAATACATTTTTTCTTTTTTCTCATCATCTTCCTCATCATCGCCAAAACCTAAAGCAAATAAACCACTTTGTAAAGCGTTAAATATTAAGTTTTGTACTGCCATGTAATAAACTATTTTACTAATGTTAGTTCTTCTGTCTCCTCTACCAGCTATTAAATCTTGAAAAGCTCTTTTACTTAATCTAGTATATTGCATAGGTGTATTAGCAAATGCTAATAATAATCTACCCATTGGACTAGCTTGCTGTTGAGATATACGATCAGGTCTACTTGATTGTTGAGACTCTTCTGCTATTTCTCTAAAGTCCATCATTGCTTTTTCTTTAGCTTCAGCTTCTGTCATGCCTTCTTTAATGTAACGATTTAATCTGTTTCTATAAAAGGTAGCACCACCCGAAGCAATAGCAAAACTATCAGCAAATTTAGTAGGTAAATAACCTTTTTCAATTATATAAGCCATAACAGCTTTAGCCTTATTCTTAGATGTTTTAGCTAAATCAGCTATTTCAGATTCACTTACATTTATTCTAACACCATCTCTTCTGTCTTTTAAAAAGTCACTGTTCATTAACTCCATAAAATCAGCCCAGTATTGTTTTTGATTAGCAAAAGCTTTACCAGCAGCTATCGGACTATTGTCTGACCAGTTTAAAAAGTTTATGGCAGATATAGTTTGAAGAACAGCAGAACGCATGTTAAAGAACATTATAGCTCCAATAGATCCATTTATATAATTAAGTATTCTATTAGATAATCTACTAGCTCCGGTAAGTCTGTTTCTACCAGTCTTCATACGTTCTAATATGTTTTCTAATGCTTCTCTATATCTTGTTCCATATAAAGCTTCTAATTTATTTAAATTTTTCTCGCTATATATAGCATCAACATTTTGTTGCCACTGTTGTAGAAGTTGTTGTCTAGTAGTAGTTTCTAGTCCGTTTATTAAATCACTACCTATATCACCTGCTAACCAGCTACTGCTAGGCGCGGGATAAGAACCTGTTTTATTTATACGCATTAATTGCTGAGCAAATGCTTTTAAATCAGGATCTGATTCTACTATTTTTCTAAACTCTTTCATGTCATTAGAGTCTAAACCTGGCACACTTAATCCTTGCTCATCCCATATATAAGCTCTAACAGCTTGTTCATAGGTAAATCCATCAGCCATTTTCTTTTTCAATGTTTTAGGTACATCTTTTAAATCTTTTTTAAGCTGTCTAAAATCTGCCATTAATTGAACTCTAGCTTGAGATAAACCTTGCATAGCTCTAGAATAAGGATCTAATAAGTTTTCTTGATACCAAGCCATTTGTTGTTCTCCTAATTTACCTTTACCTAAAGTCTTATAAATTAAACCAACAAAATCTTCAGCAGAATAAGGTATAAAGAAATTAAATCTACCTTTATTAGCGCCTAATGTTCCTGCTTTAGCGGCTGAATATTCTCTATCTGCAGATATTTTTGTAGATTGTTCTAGTATATTATTAAACTCGTTATCTAAAGTTATACTAAACTTAGGTATTGCTTGTTGTACTTTAGATTTAACATCTAAAACTGACATTGCTTTTTTAACAGCTTCAACATTTTGTAAAGCATCATCTGCAAAGTAAAAGTCATTGTAGCCTTCCGCAGCTTTACCAACTAACCAAGCAGCTTTAGCTTCACCTGTAGAATTACCTAAACCTACTATGTTTTCTTTTTTAAATTCTAAACCTTCTGCTTTTAAAAAATCATATATAGCTTGTTGTGATTCAGGAGCTCTTGCAGTTAATATAAATAAATCTTCATTACCTCTAGCTGCTTTAATTTTTTTAGCTACTTCAAACAATGGACCACGCTTACCTTCTCTTACGATATTAAAGTCACTAAAATCCATCACAGCACCATCTTTTACTAACTGTGCTCCACGCTCTGCAAACTGCTCAGCGGTTAATTCACCTTGAGTACCATCTATTTTAGTATAAAATACTAAGCTATTACTTCTAGCTATTGTATCATCAAAATCAAATACTCTAATTTTCTTTATAGGCATGTCTAAAGCTCTAGCATTATCTAAAGCTTTATCTAATACTTTTGCTTGTTCTATTGTTTGGCCATTGCTTAAAGATATAGAAGCCATAACACCAGTACTATTAATTAAACCTTCATTAAATACTGCCGCTTGCTGTTCAGACTTTAATACAGGTAATTCTGTTAGTAAAGCTTCTTGTGCTAACTCTTTATTGGTGTTTTCTAATATTGATTCTTCTATTAACTCGTTTTGTCTGGCTACAGCAGTGACATTATCTTTAGCATCGTTAGGTAAAGCTATGCCTACATCTTGAGCCATTGTTTTACCAGTACGAACATTGATTATATTATTTAAATTAATTCCAGCTTTAGTTAATCTTACAGCTGTATTATCTAATATACTAGTACCTTCTGGAAGTGTAGCATCTAATTTAGCTTGATCTAATTTAAAATCATCTTTAAATGACAGTTGAGTTTGATAGTAATTTTCTCTTATGAAAGGGAATATCTCTGATACTTTATTATTAACTATAGCGTCTATTAAAGTTGCCCCAATAACTGAAGCAGGTGGGTTATGTTCTTCTCTATATGCGACTTTACCTTTGCTTTGTTTTCCTTCTTCGCTGTATTCAAAAGTTTGAGAAACATAATTAAATGGTGCAGATATTTTAATCAAACCATTTGTAGCTTGATAACCTTGAGCTATTAACATAGCTGCTATTTTTGGATCCATACCTGCTTTAACAGCTTTACCAAGTTGCGTAGCTACATCTTCAAGAACGTCCATGTTAACAGCCATTTGCTCTGACCTAGTAAGACCACCTTTTCTAGTTATACCGCTTAACCATTCTTTAGTTATTCTAGTACCCTCTTTAATACTAACTCTTTTTGGTTTAGCAATGTCTTTACCACCAAAAGCTTTAGCTGCATCCATAGCTCTTATATAAGCTGGATCTGATTTGCCGTAATATAATCTACCTCTCGAAGGAAGAAGATTAGTAACACCTTCTGGCGCGACTGCAGTTTTACCTTTAATTTCAGCTTTAACCCAATTACCATTATCTAAAGCATAGTAATATTCTCCTTTTTTAGCTTTAATATTATTAGCATCTAAATACTTTTGTAGTTTTCTAGCATCAGCATTATCTTTCCCAACTTGCGTTCTAACAGCTCCAGAAGATGCAGGCATAGCTGATTCAAATACATTTAAACTTAAACCATATTCTTTTATAGCCGCTTCAACTGAAAGTTGTATATCTTTTCTATTACTATTTGTTATTTTAACACTACCAATACCTAGTTCTCTAGTAACAGTATTTATATCTCTTGCTTGAGAAAGTTTAGCTAAACGAGCTTGTTCTTCTGTAGAAAAAACATCTTTACTTATAGAAAACATTTGATCGCTTTTACCTTCAGTTATAGCTGATGGTATTTCTCTACCTTGTTTACCTAATATTTCTCTTACTTGTTGATTAACAAGCATACGTTCTGTTTGTGCTATAAGTGATTTAATTCTAGCACTAGTATTTCTATCAGCTAAATTAGGTTGACCAGCGGGTGTTATTCCAAATACAGCTTTAAAATCTTTAGGATTTATATTAGACTTCTTTTCAAATATAGATAATCCAGCAGCACTACCTGTCTTAGCCATTTTAGCACGCTCTCTTTTATTATAAAAATTATCTAATAAAACTTTTTGTACACCAGTAGATGTGCCACTAGGTGTAGCGCCTTCAGGTAATAAAGCTATTAAAGCGTCAGCGTTTTTATTTATATATTGTTGTGCTGCTCTAACATCTGCTTTTGTTAAATTACCTGGCTTAGGTACTACGCCAAACAATTCTTGAACTTGATCTGTAACTAAGTTTTTTAAGTTTTTAAAATCTAAAGTTTCAATATCTAAGTTTTTTATCTGAGCATTTATAGCATCTAAAACAGGTTTTAAATCACCTGATAATCTATCTCTTAATTTTATTTTTGGTTTACGCTTAGCATCTTCTGCTACTTCTTCTTGCTCAATAGCTGTTTCTCTCTGTACATCAATATCTTCTACATCCTTAGCAAACAAATCACCATCTTGACCTAAGCTTCTTAATATGTTACCTAATCTACCGCCACCAAATTTACCACCACCAAATAAAGCTTCTCTTATGTAAGCACCATATTCTCCTTTGCTAGGATCATACGTTCTATTTAATCTTAATAATACTTCTTCGTTAACTGCAGAAGCAAACTCTTCTCTACTAATTCCTAAACCTGGTTTAAACTTTTTATTAATAAATTCATTTATTACACCTTGATTGTTTAAGAATAAATCATTTTTAATATCAGTTATTGCTTGTTGGTTATCAGACTCTATAGCATCACTTAACTCTTCGCTTAATCTAGTGTTTTCATTAACGATGTCTTGAGTAACTGAAGGTTTAATTGTTGTATCTTCACTAGCAGTTGTATCTGATTTTTGAGATACTTGTCTTGCAATATCACCTTCAAAACCTTCTTGTCTTCCTTCTACAACCCTTTTAGTTTGTATACTATAATCTTTTATAAATCTATAAACTTGTTTAGCGTCTTTAAAACCTGCTTTTTTAAAGCCCATAGGTTTTAATATGTTTTCTGTTATCCACTCATTCATCCTTGTAAATACATTTTCACTATATTGTATATCTCCTTTTACAATAGCATCGTGAAAAGCATTAAAGTATTCTTCAGTAGTAGGGTTTCCTCCATAGTTTTTGTCAACTCTTTCCTGAACAGCTGCAATTTCTTTAGTGCTTAATATATTTTTAAAATCTTTAACTAACTGTTCAGTTGTAATGTCACCATTTTTTAATCTGTCTTTAGTTATGTCATGTAAAAGCTCATGTGTACCTACGGATATTGCACCCGTGTTAGCAGCTACAGTTTCGTTAACTAATATAGTACCATTACCTAAATCTAAATACAAACCATCAGCTACGTCTGCTACTCCTAGTTTTTGACCGTCAATACTATAAGCAACTACATCATCTGTTTTAACATTTCTATCTTTTAAAGCTTTATTAAAATCTTCAGGGCTTTTTAAACTTACGTAATCAATTTTTCTATCACCCGCTGCAGTAGCTGTTAACTGTAAGTTTCTAGCTAATTGCTTTGCTTTAGTCTGTTCAAAAGCTACTACTTCTAACTCTTCGTTTATTTCTGATATTCTGTCTAGCTGAGGTTTATATAAACTTTTATCTTTATCTTTTACTAAAGCTTCAAGCTTTTGTTTTTCTAAACTTAATGAAAAAGCTTTTTGTCTTCCTTCTCTGGTAAGATCTTTAGGTAGCTGCTTCATTACGCCGCCCATTTGTCTAACTGCCCTTAATCTTTCTTGAGCTTGTTCTTTAGTTATTTTACCTTGCTGTATTTCGTTTCTTAAATTAGCAGCATATATTTTTCTAGCTTCAGGACTATTAACTAAATAATCTGTTAATGCAAATTGCTTTTTATTTATTTTATCTAAAGCATTTTCTTGATAAGTTTGAACTGATGCGCCAAAACCTCCAAACATTAAACCACTTAAAAAACCTACTTTACCTACGTGAGCTAAGTTTTCTACAGTTAGATCAGTTTGTTGATCGCTAAATAATTCAGGTGAATTCTCTTCTTTTAATACTCCTGATTTTTCAACAGTGTTAAATAAATTTTTTAAACCAACATCAGCTACTTCTTGTATTATTTCAGTTTCACCTTCAATTAATGCTCCTCCAGCAACTCTAATTAAACCTCTTGCTAAAGAGTTTTTTATTTCATTTTCAAATAACTTTTCTACAGTCTTATAAGTTGCGTTTGTGCCAGCTTTACCTATAGCTCTTGTTAGTATTTTATTAACTACTTTGCTACCATTCAAAGCTCCTGAAACACCTATGTTTTCTAAAACACCTTGTACAGATCCTCTTAAATTAGAAAATGCTTGTTTTTTCCACATTGGCACTTTGTCAAATTCTGGCTTTTCCATTTCGTCCATACTGCTAGCAGCAGCACTAGCTCCAAACATATATGTTAAAGGTGACTTAGCTGCATTAACAAGTCCTCTACCTACCATAGTACTAGCTGTAGAACCAGCAGCTACTCCTCCACCAGCGCCTCTAGTTAGCAAAGCGTAAGTTAACATTTGAACAGCTGATGTACTTACTTGTCCCCAAGTTGTTTCTAAAAACTTTTGTTCAAACTCATTTGACTTACCAAACTCATTAAAGCCCAACTCTCTTTCTAGTAAACCTCTACCTTTATCATCAGTAAAAGTTTTCATATTAGTTATTAATCTTTCTTTGTACTGTATAGGCGTTTCATCCTTTCTCTTTTTTATTTTATTATCTTTGCCTATATCTCTAGAAACTTGTTCAATTTGTTCTATATCATCTTCACCAGTAACTAAGTTTACACCGCTAAAAGCCATATCTTCTGCCCATTCACCTAAGTCATCTATAGATTTTAAAACAGTATTACCTAACACTTTACCTTGATTACCAGTGTTAGCTGATATTTGCATTTTTTCTGCAGCTAAATTTTTTATAGCAGCATACTGCTGTATTACTTCTTTATCATAAACACCTTTAATAGCTTTTTGATCTATCTTTATTTGAGCTTCTCTTTCTCTTAATCCTTTCATTCGCTCATCTAAAGTAGCTTGATCTTTTATAACTCCTTTATCTATGTCAGACTGTAAAGCAGAGAAGTCTTCATTTAAAGTAACAATATCGTTTTCAAGTTCTTTACCTATGTTATCAATAGCAGCCGCTCTTCTTTCTATTATATCTGCTTGATCATTTATTACTTCTTGATCATAGAACTGTACTAATCTACCGTCTTTTTTAGCTTGCTCTATACTCTTAATAGTCTTAGGTGCATATCCCGCAGAGTTTTCTTCTAAAAAGCTAGCTAAGTCAGCACTTGCTTTTTTATCTGTAGTAAAATAATTAGGATCACCCATGTATCCAAACTTCATCATCATACTACCTATATCATGATTATCTATAGATATTTCTTTAGTTTTACCGTTAGCAGCAGTAACATATAGCATATCAGATCCGTCTTCTATTACCTCACCATTAGCATCTAGTTTAGCACCTGAAAAAGAAAAACCATAATCACCATATATATTATTTAAAACAGGAGCAAGTTCACTCTCACTTTGATTTAATAAACTTAACCTATCGTTTTTTAATATTTCAGTAGGTATTTTGTTTCTATCATGTGAGCGTTTAGAAGGTATGTACTCTGTGTAACCTGGAGGTATTTGTTTTTCCGTTTGAGGCATTGGCCTACCGTCCTTGTCTAATGGTACATTGTTAAAATCTGTCCACTCTATTATTTCACCTTGTTCGTTTTGCAACCATTTTCTGTTTGGATCTTTATCAAAGTCTTCTGTTTGCTTTATGTAATCAGCACTCATCATGCTATCACCGGTAAGATCATCTAGAGATTTTAATACTTTATCTCTATGATTTTTATTTAAAGTCTCGTCATCTTCTGGTTCCGGCTCTTTATCAAGCTCTATTAAAGCATCTCTATACTTAGACTCTTGCAAAGCTTTTTCATTATCAGCTTCCATTTGATTATTGTACTCATCGCTTTCTTCAAACAACACAGCGTCAGGATAGTCTATTGTGAAAGACTCCACCTCAGCTTCAGGTACGTACATTTTTTTACCTGTTGTGGGTATTACATATATGATATATTTTTCATCCATACTTAATCGTTAGAGTAATAATTAGGATCTTCTTTTTTATCTGCTACTGCTTTTCTTCTTTTTAATATTCGTAAAGCTTGTTCTTTAACTTCAGGAGATTGTGCATATGCAGCCCTGCTCATACCCTCAGGTGGGGTTTGTGATAATTTTTTTATTTGCTCATCTAGTAATACACCTTCAAAAGTTTCATCTGGATTTTCTTCATTAAACACAGCTATTTCTTCTGCTGTTAATACGCCATCAAAAGTTTTCTTTTCAGTAGCAGTTGATCTATAAACAGTAGCGCCAGCTGGTGCACTAGAAGTTTGATTAACATTTTCTTCTTCTTCTACTTCTGGAGCTTTATAAGGATTTTCTTTTTCAAATATATTTTGCATATCTCTATCAATACCACTATCACTATTTAGTATTATACTTGCAGCTCTAGCAGATGTAGGTATATTTACTATACTGTTTCCAGACTGTATTAAACCTTTGTCATTAATAAAAACATCTTTATATTTTTCAGGAGCTGATTCTTGTAGTTGCATCATAAACGTTTCAGCACTTGGGGTTCCATTAGCATACATTTCTTGAGCAGCATTTCTGTTAGCGATATAATCATCTTTTCTCATATCGTAAGTAGTTTGTTGTCCTTTAGTAAATCTGCTTGTACTACCACCACTTGTTTTAGGTTCAGCTATTTTACGTTTACCTATAGTTTTACTAGCTCCAGCAGATAGTGAATTTTCATCCCACATAGAAGTTGACATCCATCTTTTTGCTACATCTTTTTGTGCTTTGTCTATAGCTGCTATTTGTTCTGGTTCAAGATCTTCTGGATATTCTCCATATACAGAATTTTGCCATTGCTCCATAGTTAATCCCATAGCATCTAAATCTATTTCTAAATTAGGATCTCCGCCACTAGCATAAAAGCCTAGAGTATTTGGTGGATATTCTCCATTTTCGTCTGGCTCACCATCTGGTATAAGATCTTGCCAAACACTTAGCATTTCTTTTTCATTACCTAACATAGGATTAAGAAAAGCGCTAGATTCAACCTCCGCTATAAAATCATTTTTAGCATCAGTAACAGGTACTTGTATTACTTGCTCGTAACCAGGTTCTAAACCAGTAATAATTTTACCTGTAATAGGATGTGGGTCACCATTTTTAACAACTACAGTTTTAACATAAGGGCTAATTTCTGTTTCTTCTTGGCTAAACTTAGTCCAACCAGTGCTTATTATTCCACTAACGTCTGCTTTTTTATTAAATAATGGCTTATCAGAATTAGCATACATTTCAGATCCATTTAACATTACACCACTACCTTCAATAGGCTTTCCTTCTTCATCTAATTCTGGCGCCCAGTAATATATAGATCCATCTTTTTCTATAATATCTACATATCCATTGTTGTTTAACCTATTTAAAACTTCTTTACTAGCGACAGATCCTGTGCTAGACAATGTGTCGTTATTAATAGACTCGGTTAAATCAGTAGCTTCTCCATATAGTTTTGAAGTGTTAGACTTAAACATAGGAATTAAATTTTCTATCTGTTTATTTCTTATCATAGCTTCTCTCTGCGTTATCTCACCGTTGGCTGCTAAATTTAAATTATTAACATAATCTTCAATTTTTTCGTCCCAAAATTTAACAGTGCTATTCATTGCTTGACCAGCACCTGGTTTAGTAAACTCATTTACTTTGTCTCTTAATTGTGACTCTTTATCTATATTGTCTTCTTGTAGTTTTTGGTCAAATGCTTTTTGCTTTTTAACAACATCAAAAAAACCTTGAGAAGTCTTATTAAAACTATCGGCCGTTTTATCTAAAGCATCAAATTCTTTGTTTCTTATTCTCTGTGGATTACTATAACTCATATTTTAATTTTTGGTTTTAAAGTTGTGCGAAATTACCAGCCGCCTGCATCATAGAGTCACCCATGCCTGATATTGCTTTTATTCTAGAACCTCTGGCATCAGCAGCATTCTGCATAGCATTATCAGCTAAAGTAGCAGCTCTATCCATTTGCATTTCTTTAAATCTAATAGCATCTTTTTGAACAGTAAGATCTGCTTGTCCCATTAATTCTTGTAATCTTTGAGCTCCTTGAGCTTTTGCTTTTTCTACACTAGCTTGACCCTCTGCTCTCATTTTATTATTTTGAGCTTCTTGAGCGTTTATACTAGCAGCAATACCTCTTTTACTTTGTAGTGCTGCTTGAGCTAAAGCTGTTGCACCACCAGCAGCTTGACCTGTTTCCATCATTACGTCTAAACTATTTGCCAACGATTGATCAGCTAGTTCAGCTTGCATTTTAAAAGCTTCAGTAGCTACAGTCAAATTTGCGTAAGGATTGTTTAAATCTTCAAACTCGTTCTGCATATTGTCAAATGGATTAGTCATAGTAGGTCTTTCTGCTTCTAGCGCTGCTAAAGCGTCTTGCTGTTGTTGAGCTATCTCTTCTTGTCTAGCTGCTTCTTTTTTAGCCTTATTAGCGGCTACAGCGCCAGTTACTACACCACCTATTGCTGATACCCCACCTGCTATTGCTCCTGCTTTTTTTCCCATAATGTTTATATTAATTTAATCATTTCAAAGCCTGTTTCATCTTCGTCAACGAACCAGTTTAATTTTTTATGTCTATCTACTACAGACCTACTTTTTCCAAGTGCCAACATACACTTAATACCTTGTTGCATACATGTTAATTCTGCCGCTTGTAACAATACTTCCATTGCTTTACCTCTGTCGTCTTTTCTATAGTTAGGATCAGAAATAGGCCAAGCAATCCATGCTGTTTTAGAATTAGTAAAATATATAAAGCAAGCTGCAACTTCCTTGCCTTCATTAACTACCATCAATCCGCCAGTTGCGTTATCTGGTAAAGTTTCTTTTGCCGGTGGTGTTTTCCAGCCATAAGCTTTCCACCATTTTTCTAAAGTCTTATAATCAGACTTTGTTAGTTTTCTTATTTTCATTTAATTTAATTATCTTGACGATACGTTGTAATTTACTCCTATTGAATATAATTCCTTCATACCACCTGGGTCTGTGTTAGTATCAGTTGAAAAAGTTATATCTAAATAATAACCTTTTAAACCACTCATAGAGTTTCCAAATATTATTTCTCCTGGTGCTTGTGTTGAAGTATTAATAAAGTTTGCTACGTATCTATTTTCTTTTCTATCAAAACCAGCTCTTAATAAAGGTGTGTTTATTGGATTAGCTGCAGTACCAACGTTACCTAAGCTATCATATGCTCCTTCTACGTAACTGTTTATAATGTTAGCATTATCGTCACTAAAACTAAAACCACCTGACAAAGCTCCACCAGTTGTTCTGTTTATATCTTTACCTGTTCGATCAGAAGTTATTACGCTAGCTTTCCAGCCACTGTCACCCTCGTAGTCTATAGTTAAAAAATTCTTTTGTAGTGAAGGCTGAGAGTTTGCTACTATTGATACTGTAGAAGCATTTGACGTGTTGTAAAAAGTTCCATGTGAAGAACTAATTTCATAATGTGTATATAATCCAGTTAACTGCGTAACACCAACGTAACCACCATAAACACCAGGTGCCCAAGGTTGATTGTTAAGAGTTAGCATTTTACTCTTTAAACTACCTATAGCTGCTGGCATATAACTATAAAAACTTGGCCAACCATTAACAGAGTCATCAAAACCTAAAGTATAAAATGTAGTATCACGATTAGGTAATGAGCTTGATATTCCTAATGGATCACCTGTTCTTGCATTATTATACTGTAAAGAAACAACATATTGTTTATTATAAGCATCCCAACCACCATAAGCTCTACTTCTATATGGAGCTATTAATTTTAATCTACCAGTAGAGAATGGATCCATAAATGTACTATCTAACACTTTATCAGTAAACAATACTAAAGTACTTCCAACTTGGACAGTTCCAACTCCCATCGCGGTAGCTGTAGTATCTGTGTAAGTAGCACCAGAATCACTAGACCAAAATATTTTAGAACCTGGTATTACAGTAGACTTATTTAAGGTAGGATTTGCTGCAATAGAAAAATAACTTGTATTACTACCATAACTTGTATAGATATTCGTTACATTTAGATCTTGAGTGTATTCATTTGTATAATTATCGTTCATTGTAGCTAGATTATCTCTAAAGAAGTCTCGCATACCATATTCTGATATTTCAGTTATACCATTTCCAGATAATCTTAATACTGCATTTCTGTTTCTATCAACAAAATACTTTCTAAAAGCGTATACTGCAAAAGACTCAGGATTTTTACTTATACCATATTCACCAGCATAAGGTACTATTTCACCTAGTACTTGCCTTTGACTAGTAACGCTACCACCGCCCTCAGCATTATATATAGCATTTTTATCTATTAAAGCTCTGCTACATTTATTCTCTTGTAAAACAACTATGTCATTTTCATCAGCAAATATTTTCTGTATAGAACCATATTGAGGATTTGCAGATCTTGTTAAGTTAGTTCCTACAGGAAACTCATTAGTTCTATTCGTGCCTGTTCTAGAGTTAAATATACCTGAATATATTATAGTGTTAAATCTATGTTGTTGTAACGGCTCGTCTTCATCTAAATAAGCTCTTACACCATAAGACATGGAGTTGTTGTTAAAACCTCCTCTAATGTACATTTCTTCAATATAGAAGTTCTGTGGACTAACAGATTCAGTAGTGCCAACGTTGTCAGGTCCATCAGTATTAAAAGCAGGATTAAATGTTAGTGGTGGTGCAAACACATTGTTAATTGGCCACGTGCCTAAATTAGCAGCTGATCCAGCACCGCCTGGTACTGCGTCTGCTGTTCCTGTCTGCCTCACTGGTTGAGGCGTTAAAATTCTTTTATTCCAAATAGAATTATAGTAATCTACTTCTATTAACGGTAGTTTGTTTGCCATAATATATAATCACTTGTTTTATTAAATAATTTACTCTGCGAACCTTAAATCAAACTGAGATATTACTGTCGTTAATCCATTGCCACTTTGATCTGTAGCTCTTATTTCTACTTCTATGTTTTCTCCTGCATACTCTATACTAAATTTACCAACGTCTAGGTTACAATAATCTTGTTGCACAATTAGACTCAACGATAATCCTTCTATTGAACTAGCTAATACAAATTCATTTGTTCCAAAAATTGTACTTTTAACAAATAAATCCCAAGTAATGCCTGTTCCAGCACCAAAATTGCTGGTATTACCACCGTTTGTTGCTTTAGTTTTAGTGGTGTTACTGCCGTCGTCGTTACCCCAATTAGTAGGTCCTGGACCTACAGGTGCTCCAGTTCCTAGTCCTGGTGTTACAGTAAATGGAGTACCTGGTGCGTTTACCCTGCTAGTATTAAACACTGGTGATGTGTTTGTTACAAAAGTAGGTATATTAATACTGTAAGGCACTGGTAGTATTCCAAATTGTAAAAAGTTAAAATTTATATTAAAATTAACATTATCTAAATTAGCATTACCTGAGCTATACATTGGGTTTGTAGCTGTTGGCTTTAATAAATAAACACTATCAGCTTGCTCACTCGTAACAGATGATTGTGTTACAGTAAATGGAGATTGACTTATTGAAGTTCCATTTTGATAAAGAGCTGTGCTAACAGCAAAGTCTATAGCATTTGCGTAAGTTATTAAAACACCATTTTGATCTACTAATTGAAACTTAGCTATAGTAGCGCCAGCAGAATATTGTAAAGACTCATTAAAACTTACAATACCCAAAGGAGACGTACCAGTACCACCGCCACTTGATGGATATGTTACAAACTGTGTTGGCACAGTTAAATTATCTCTTATTAAAGTGTTTAATTCTTTTACAGTTCCAGACGTGCTTGTTTCATAATATATCTCTATATTACTTATCGTAGGATTAGTTTCATATATTGAAGGTAAAAATTCTGTTTGAGAAGAAGGTTTTGCAGTTTGAGAATCTGAACCTATATTAAAAGAATTTTGTATTATCGCTGTAGGTGGATCTGTGTCTGCGTTATATAAACCATTGTAGCTACCTCTTTTAAATAAGTTATCAAAATTACCTATAGATTGTACTTTCATTGTTTGTAATCCTGGAAATACAGGACCTGAAGCGGTTGTAGCTAAGGGAAAATAAGGTCTATCAGTAACAAAAGAACTGTTTAGTTCACCTACTCTAGGTATTAATCTTACATTACTAGTAGAGTATTGCTGTTGTACGGGAGTTGTCTCCATTAAAGCAGGTGGAACCTTATTAGCATTATCAGTTAATAAAGTAGTAACATTTAAAACACCATTGCTAGACTCTGTACTAAATACAGAATCTGCAGCTGCTTCCGTAGCTGTAGCTGCTCCTGTTAATTCAAATTGAGTATAGTTTAATACATTGTTTATAAAATACGTTTTACTACCAGGCGTAACAATTTTCATACCTTCTAAAAGTGGAAAAGTTAAGTATTCCATGGTTCCTATAGGATCCACAGTAACTATTTTACTACCACTAACAAAGCTACATGTTAAATTGAAAGGCTTAATAACTGGTGTTCCATTTAGTAAACTAGGTAAATAAACATTAAAATAATCTTGTTCTAATTGTTTTACTACAACTTTATAACTGTACCACCCCGTAGCGTTACCAGCAGTGATAAAATCTACAGACTGTGTAACAGCTGGATATACAGCTGGATCTTCTCCATTTTGAGTTACTATACCATATCTATTATTAGTGCTAAAAGAAGCAGGTGAAATAGCCCATTGTACTACTACTTCGTAATCAACGCCTGAAGCAGTCCACTTCATAATATCTCCTGGTTGTATTGAGTCTCTAGCACCTCCAGTTGCTATTTCAATAAACTTATTAGCAGTATCAGATGTAACTATAGCGGTTGTTACTAAAGGATCTTCATATAAACCTGGATAACCACTTGCATAGTTTATAGTTCTAGGTATTTGTTCTGTAAACAAAACTTTTAACGAATCACCTGGCCAGTTAACAATACCAGAATTAACTACATTTTTACTAGCTGGACTAGCTGTTAAAGGTGTCGTTACAGAAGGTAAATAACCATGAAACAGTGTTGATCCATAAAAAGTTTGTGGATCATCAGCGAATGTACCTGTTGCTAAAGTAAAGTTAGTATCAGAGAAACTTGATAATATAACATCAGATGATCTACCATATCTATCTTGAAGTATTAAACCTACTTGATATGTTCTGTTTTGCTTTAAACTATGATTAGGATATGTTATATTACTAAATTTACCAGGTAAATTACTGCTTATCGTATTTGACTGATTTTGTGAAGTGCTACCTGGCGTTAGTTTTCTGCCAGCTGAAACATAATAAGCTAAACTTTCAGGCGAAGTATGTCTATCAAAGTAGTTAGCTAATAAAACTCTATTACCTGACGATGTTAATGATTTAGCTCTGACAGGTACGTTATCGTATACTCTAGTAGTTTCAGAAGATCTAAGAGTTTTTATAGGTTGCTTAGACTGGTATATATATTCTAAAAAATTAGTTGAGTTAGAAGTTATAGATGTATCATTTACGTCTATTGTTTCAGCAATTTTAATACTTAAACCCATAGACTCTTTATATAGTATGTCTATTTCTTTTACTTTTAAATTAGTAGCTAAAGTGTTTATGTTGTATTCACAAGGTATTCTTAGTTTAACTTCAGTAATTTCATTTTCCATAAAATCTACTATGGTGTTTTGACCTGCAGTATTTTCTTGTGGAACATAATTATTGTCATCTGTACCTGTGCTTTTTTGCTTATTAATATCTTTTAAAAAATATCCTTTTTGTTTTGGAATAAAAACTTCTTGAGTAAAGGGAGCTATAACAGAATATTGCCCATCGTCATATCTAAACCTATATGAAAATCTTACAAACTTATCTTCTAAAAATTTTGGATCACCTGGAAAATTATAATTATAATATTTATTAGGCCAATGTACTGTAACAATATCATCTTGTGAAAGTATTTGGTTAGCATTTACAGGTGTTAAAGTACCTCCAACAAATCCGCTAAGCTCTGATACAGCAAAACCTTTAGCAGCCAAAGTAGGATTTAAAACACCTGTTATTACGTAGTACTTATTAGGGTTTAAACTAGGGTGTGTTATTCTAGCATAACCTATTGCTGCTGTACCAGTGTTTTTAGGAAAATGGTTTGCTATTTGAAAAGAAGACCAGGTGCCACTGCCTGCAGTGTCCTCTAAGAAATTATAAGGTGATCGCGTGCCATACTTGTATAATGCTTGTGCATAGTCATAGGTTCCTAACGCTCCGCTAGTGTATACATATCCACTTGCGCTAGCACTAACACTATCAAGTTTAAGTTTAACTTGATCTTCTCTTAACCACGGAGATGACACATCTTTCGATGTTTGATCTACAAAATAAACTGTATAATTTAAATCCTCATCTTCAGGATCTGTAACTGCTGTAATTTGAGCAGTTATATCTCTATCAATAAATACAGCTACTGCACCATTGTTGAAAGGTTGTAAAAGTCCAGATAACTGCTGAACGTAAGCAACTTTAAATTCCCAAGTGTTATTATCATTACCCTTAACATAACCTTGTAGTCCAATGTTATCGGTAAGCGCAGCTAGCATTGTAGCGCTCATATCTGTTGTTTTAAATAACCAGAAAGGGTATATAGCATTAAAATCGGCAACTCCCGCTGTTCTTAAACCGTCAGCAGTAACCATTAAAGCTGCTTGAGAATATTCTTCAAAAAGCTGTATAGGTTTATGAGGATAATACTTAGCTAGCGATACATGATCTTCATTAAAATAGTAATTAGGGTCTGACTCTGCTGTTTCAACGTTTATAATTCTAGGTTGATTTCTGTTGTCTGTCCAAAACAACTGGTTCTCTATCATAGCTGTATCTAAGATAGGACTATTATATGAAAAATTTAAAAACCTACCAGAAACGATAGTGTTTACAGTGTTAGACGTTAAATCTGCTACAATTATTTTATGTGAGCTATTTGGTGAAGCAAATAAAGATATTTGATCTGATGAACTATCTTGAAAGTCAGTTGCAAATATATACACTTTGTTAGTGTTTTCGTTTATAAACCAACCTATAAATTGTAGTAAATAAGCACTATTAGTACTTCCTGAAGTGTCAGAAGTTAGTTGATTGAAAAGTAAATTACCTAAAATATTTTCTAATGCACCTACGTCATCAGCCTCTGATCTGGATACAGCAACGTTTTGACCGTCTCTATATTCATCAGCCCCTAACAATCTAGCGTCTAAGTCTTTGTTCATTTTAGACTTAGTAAATGTGTGGTTAAATTTACGTTGCATTTAATTTAATGTTTAATCCATTTAGATTGACCTCTAAAAACTTGAGTTATTTCTTCAAGCTTTAAATTTGATAATCTTATTTTTGCGTTTCTTGTTTTAACGTATGAGTCTCTTTTGTAGAATTGTTTTGTTCCACCATCTACGTCTCTTCTAGATGCGCATATGTTGTACATTATCTTTGAATATAAAGCATCTTCTACGAACTTAGGTACTAGAGAGTTAAGATCATAAGCTAAACCATCAGATATGTATTTTAACTCTATTACTTTATTAACTAAGTTACTACTAAAACTAAACGTTCCAGTTCTTTCATTTACACTAAACCATCCATTACGTTGGCTTATCTCAGGTATCAATCCATATCTTTGGCCATAAGCCATTTTCCACCATGTGTAATCATATACACCACTGGTGTTATAAGCATCATAATTACCTGTAATATCGTTGTCATTAGCATTCGACCATCTGTCTTCTATTATAGACTGAGAAGCTTCTAGATTAGTATCATAGCTACTTTGTGTAGGTATACCTGTAGCACCATCAATTATTGGTAATTCAGTTGGATTACCACTTAAACCTTGTAGTGGATACAACGGGTGTAGTATACCGTTAGGATCAGCATAACATAAGTTTACATAATTAACATAATCAATAGGTATAGGAACTGATAAACCTGTAGGAACAGTTAACTCTTGAGCTTTAAAAGCTTTCAATGTATCATACGACAATTCTTGCATAGCTCTTCTAGCATGAAACAACACTTGTGTTCTAGCTACTGTAGTTAGTATTTGACCTTCACCTGTATAAGCTACTAAAAAATTATTAACAATATCGTTTAGTGTTAAGTTTCTATAACTACCCCAGTTATCTCCTCTTGCTATATCTGTTAATTGTATAAAAACAAAGTTAAAAGGAAAACCTGCAGTTCCAATTCGTATACCATTTTGAGTAGTGTCCCACACTACAACTTGATCAGCATCTATTAAATTACCAGGACCTGGTACACTTGTAGAACTAAAAAGTCCATGTACTTGAAAGTTTCCAGTATCTCTAACTTGAGTACCACCTAGTAAATCATAATTACTTATAAGCTTAGTATTAAACTCTGGAAAAGTGTATAATTGATTAGCTACTGCTGCAACAGGACCAGCTTGCCCAGCATAGTAATTTGAATCATTTTCTGTTAATGGAATTGTAGCTGCTGTTTTAGTCATAATCTATTAGCTTTGTTCTAGTTGGTCTTGAGCTGCCGATGCCTGAGCTGCAGCTTGTATTATTTCTGGGTCTCTTATTATAACACCAGTATACATTAATATTTTTGTAATTAACTCTGTTTGATCTACGTCAGATATTTCAAAGTTTGTTGAACCAGCCGCATTATATACGTAAGCGCCAACACTATTAACTGTAAAAGCCCACACTGGATCTACAGGTTTTTTAACATATTCTACCATATAAGTTTTAGGCGCAACACCTTGAGCTGCTGCTACAGTGGCAATACCTGGTAATATATTTAATGTATTTCCCTCTATATAGCATATAGGATAATCTTGTGTTGGGGATGTTAATTGAGAACGTCTTGCTTGTAAAAACATATGACGTGATAGTTTTTCTACTTCAACCGGAAGTTTAGCGCTGTCTGTAAATTCTAGCATGCCAAATCTATGCAGATCTGCAGGTAAAGTAGTTTGGCCAAATTGACCTGATAAAGCCACAGTAACAGTTGCAGCTGTTTCAAATGTAGATATTTTTTCTTGTAGCAATTTAACACGATTAGCGTACTCAGTGTTATTTTGAGGAGTTCTTAATTGTTGATTTAAGTTTTCAAAATAACTTTCAAATATCTCTAATTGTACTTGTGTACCTACCTTGTTGAACTCGTCAGGTGTTAAGTAACCTCTTTGTTCTTTATTAAGAATAGCTAGCACAGTTGTATATACTGTGTTTACATTAATTGCCATATTTATATATTTAAAAAAAAGGGTGGCGTATACCACCCTTAATTATAATCACTTGTTATTTGAATTTTTTCTCTATTGATCTATAAACTTCTAAACCTTCATCAGTTTTAAACCAAGAGGCCATAGCTGAATAAGGGTTTTCATCAAAAGGAACATTCATTAATTTTCTATTATTACTAGCCCAAGTGAATGATCTGTTGTCTGGACTAAGAGCTATAATCTTTTCTTCAGCTGCTCTAATAGCAAAGTTTCTTAACTGTACGTTTTCATCTTCTGCTAAATCTATAAACAACGAAGGATTTTTCTTAGCAAATAATAATAAATCTCTTCTAAGTTCTTTAGATGATAAATTAGAAACACCTGATCCAACTTCAACTCTTAATATAGCTTCAGCGTGATCTATCTCCATTTCATAAGCCATATTCATAGCTTCTATTTCTATCTCTAACATATCAAATTGATCTTCTGCTTCTACAACAGGATCAAACTTTTTAAACACTACATTGTTATGTGGGTGTTTTTCTAAGAACTCTTGTAAGTTTCTTTTTTCTTTAGGTACATATAAATGACCTTTTTCAAAGACAATATGCTTTAACGTTGTTTGACCTTTTTGTTCATCAACAAATACTGACTTTTGATTTGTAGCATATCTTAATTCTCTTTCATAACCTAAGTCTGGATCAAACCAAACTAGTGGATACCTTAGAGAATGTCTACTAGGCAGTGTATAAGTTAAAGGCGTTTTATTACCTACTAAGTAATAATTTCTATCTTTGTATTCCCAGTTGTCTACTGGCTTTTTTTCTACAGGCGTAGCCTTCTTGGCTGGAGCCTTTTTTACTTTTGTTTCTTCCATAATATAATATAATATAAATTAATAAAGACCCCGCCGAAGCGGGATCTTAAATATAACCTTAATTAAGTTAAAGCTGATGTAAGCTTTAAAGTAATTACTGGCGCGATACTTCCTACTAGTACTCCAGTAGCTGTAACTTTTTGTTCAACAACTGGTCCAACAATAGCTGGTCCAGATGTTCCTGCAGCATTACCAAAAACACCTGCAAACAAGTCTAAATACTCTGCTTGCGTCTTAGTGAAAGAGTTAGATGCACCTTTAGTATAGACAACATTAGCTTTTGCTAATTTGTTTGATCCCATATCTAAAGCGTAAATAACATCAATAGTAAGTGTGTTACTTGATATAACAGCTGTAAGTTGCAATATGCCATCAGCTTGTGCAACTTGATTAACGTCTAATTTTACTAAACCCATAATTTCTATATTTTAAATGTTAATAAATAATTAAGCTCCTTTGAATAACACGAAGTTATTAGCAGCTTGTGTAATTAAACATCTTTCAGATAAGAAATTAACTCTTAGCGTATCTAAATCAGTAGTGTAAGCACCACCTACTGAACCAGTGATCCAAGCTTTGAATCGTCTGTCTTCAGTCTCAGAAGCTCTAAATCTTACGTGTAAGAAAGGTCTTCTAATATTAGATCCTAACATTTGGTCATATACTGTAGATGTACCAGCTGGTATCATAACACCATCAATAGCGCTAGATAAACCTCTTGTAGTAGCATCGTTTAAGTATTTCCAGTCAGTTTTATAGAAGTCATAAGAACCTCTTCTGAAACCAGAGAAACCAAAGTTAAGTGCCATTTCAGCTTCGTTATCAAATAAACCGTAAGAAGCAGCTTGAGTTGAAGCAAAACCACCATTAGTAGCAGCTAACATATCATCAAAATCTAGAGCAGTAGCTCTTGATAAGAATAACATGTTTTCTTCAATAGCACCTTGCTTGTCTAATTGCTTTAATATCTCATCGAAATCAGCTAAAGCACCTGAACCAGGAGCAGCAGCACCAGCAAAACCAGAGTATACATTACCTCTTGCTTCGATAGCAGCAAATAAACCTTCAGTACCTTTGATGTTTTGAGCAGCACCACCTGGTCCAAAGTTACCACCAAAAGCAACAGTGTTAGCTTGAAGTTCACCTTCAACCATTGCCATTTCTAAATAATCTTCAAATCTTAGTCTAGTTTCAGACTCAGCTTTTAGATACCATAAGTATCCAGAAGTTCCGTCTTCAGTAGCAACCTCGATCCAACCAATTTGCGCAGCATCAGAACCACTTAACTCATAGTTATCTTTCAAGATAATTGGTGAGTTAACAAAAGTTGTAACACCTGGCTCGATAGCTCCAGCCATACCATTACTTCCTTTTGGAAATTCAGATCCATAAACAAATAAGCTACAAGCACCACCTGTTATAGCAGCTGGTAAAGCAGCAGAAGTTGTTTCATATAATATACAGTCAACAGTATAACCGTTAGTAGTTACACCAGAAGTTCTATCAGTTACTAATGCTTTAGCAGATACAAGACCTGTAGCGTTATCAGTAATTAAGATAGTGTTACCATCTCTGATAGCAGAAGTAGCTGGGTTACCAGCACCTGGCGTAATAGTAACTGTAATACTAGATCCAGCGTTAGCTGCAACAGCACAGTTATCATATGCAATGTGTAATCTATTTTGTTCAGACCAAACAACTTGATCTGATGTCATCGGCATCTCTGCACCGACCATTCTTAGGAAACCAGATAATGTTCTGTTTCCATATCTTTCTACCTCTTGCTCATAAAGCTCTGGTAGATATTGTTGCGCCCACTGATTAAATGCACCGTCGTTAAAATCAATATAGTTATCCTGTACGGTAACCTGATTTGGCATCGGCTTAATTGAAGCAGGGAACGATCCTCCATTTACAAAACTCATTTTAGTTTGTTTTTATTATTATGATTTTTTCTTAATTTTCAATTTAGAACTATCAACACCGCTTATAGCGCGTATCTTCCAACCATTAGGTAATGTTTCACCAGCAGCTATTGGTTTTGGATCTTGATTAATGTTTTTAGATTTAGCAACTATATCTCTAGTAGCATCGGCTTTACCTTGCTCATAAAAATGCTCTGCTAATTTATCAACATTTCTCGCCGCGTATAATGCTTTATGATAACCATTCAAATCTACAATGTTTCCAGTATCATCAGTATATTTACTAATAATCTTTCCTACATCACTTTGAGTATCTATCATAGCGGATGGGTTATTTATTTTATACTTAAATCTTTTTTCACCAACCTCAAAATTGAAACCTTCAAATTCATTAGTAAAAAAAGTTTTAGTTTTATTTAAAAACTCACTCCTTGCTTGCGTTAGCGTTTCTTGTTCTTTATTGTATCGTTGGAAAAAGTCCATAGCTTTTTTCTGCTCATTAGTAACAGATGGCCTCAACTTGATTTCATCATAATATTTACTTTTCATTTGCTCTAAAAAGTTCTTGGCTTTCGCAACTTCTTCTTTGTATGCAAG
>Ga0208767_1000332_pt1 | contig 36751 bp, 50 predicted proteins | sample VirMetDEL_Mar_21_FD_184514 | JGI IMG/M metagenome (GOLD analysis project Ga0208767, IMG submission 184514) | Aqueous microbial communities from the Delaware River and Bay under freshwater to marine salinity gradient to study organic matter... | ecosystem: Environmental > Aquatic > Marine >... | reverse complement strand
CATGCTCAAGAAGATCGTTGTAGGCTTTGAGACATGCCCAGTTAGTATCACCCCAGTCACCTACATCAACGACACCCTCAGAGCCTTGCTTCTTGTCAGCACTACGTCCACGCCACACATCAGGCATGTATAACTCAGGTTTATCATCAACGTACCGTCTGCTGATCTCATTCCAACGCAGAAACTTATGCTTGACTAGCTGTCGTGCTACAAAGATCGGAGCCTTGACGTGGAAGCTGGCGAAGCAATGCCCGAATGGACTGATGTGCCTGTGCTTGGCAAGGTAACGGATCAGCTTATCATCCTTGGCCTTGAGCTTAGGTGGACCCCAAGGATCGTCTTCCATCTCAGATGTCTTACCAAATGACACACGTGCTGCGTTAGCTACCGTCAGGTCATTGCCCATATGGTTGATATATGTCGCTTTAATCATCTACCTGTACCCCAATACATTCTACCGTTTCATTCTTGTCGTTGACCATGACTGATGCGTCTCTCAGTCCAGTCTTACATAAGGTTTCATTGTCATATGTACCCAAATGATAATATCTAACGCCGTTCTCTGGTACTAAGACAAGCCACAACAATATCCATACTGTATTAGTCACGTGTCACCTCCTTCAATACTTCTCTAGCCTGTTGCTCCGTTAGTCTGAACCATTCACCGTTATCAACCTTGTTCCACGGTTTACCTGTCATTCGTGCAGCAATCAAGTGTGCCTTGCGTTCAGCTGCATTGACATCATCAAAGTATTGAGAGTACACAATCCAGTAATCACGCAGTGGTGAGTTGGTTTGATAGCTACGCAACCTATCGTTTGCATCAATGGCTCTGCCTATCTTGACCCACTCAGGCCAAGCCTTGTTTGTAATTACGTATACGTAACCATCTTGTGCTCCATCTTCCGTCATATCACGAAAGGCGTCTATGTCCTCTTGTGTGATCACTGTATCGCCTCCTCTACTTCCTCAAGTGCTTCGTCTAATTCAACTACTACATCTGCAAGTTGATTGTGTTTATCTATCATTTCCAGTAATGCCAGCTGGAACGTAGCCATATTCTCTCTTTGCTTGTGCTGATCCCAAAGTATGAAACCTATACACAACGTGAACCCAATCTCTATTAGGGTTGATACGTCAATCATGATACATACCGTGCAATCTTGTACTCCAAGTCGGTGTGTACAATACCGTGCCAACCGGACAACTTGTTCTTAACTACGTTGATGTGGCGTTGGTTGTCTTCTTCTTCCTGCCCCTCAACTGTAGGGTTCTTGGAGATCATGATCATCAAGTCTGCCTCTGCGGCTTTACCTGTACGTGAACCCTCCATCATGGCTTGGTTTAGTACAACCTTACCCTCTGCCTCTGCCGATAGCTGAGACATGTAGAATACTGCACAGTCTTGTTGCTTGGCAATCTGTCTGGCATGAATAGCGTTAGCCTTGAGTGCTTCGTCAGGTCGTGAGAAGCCAGCGGTACGTGCAAACTTGTCACCCATGTCCAGTATAACTACATCAGGTTTGTATGACTTGCACACCGACTCAACCCAGTTCATGTCACGTCCCGTTGCATCTTTGAACATGATCTTGTCACGTATCTTGGCAAAGATTGCCATAGCCTGTGTCTTGTTCTTAACGATCTCGTGCTTGTCCATACCTGTGGCTGCCGTGATGTAGCGGTGAGCTACACGGTGGTAGCCTTCCTCATTACACAGTACAACTACCTTAGCACCCTGCCATGCAAAGCCGTTAGGCCCAGCCACAAGTGAGGCATGAAAGGATGTCTTACCTGTGTTAGGTCTAGCACCTACCTCAATGAGGTGACCAGCGTTGATGCCCTCAACCTTACGTGTCAACGTAGGGATGTTGAATGTCCACTGTGACTCAAGGTCAGTCATTGCAATGATTGTATCTAGGTCAATGTCCTCCCACTCAACCTTGAGGTTGGGAGTGAAGTCATCACCGTATTGCTCAAGCATCTGACGTAGTGGGTCAAGGCTAGACTTGCTACCATTTACATAGTCAAAGCCAAGGTTGGCAATGTCTTCGCCCACCACCTGTTGGAATAGTTTTGATAGCACTTCCTGTGCTACGTCACTACCCATAGGCTGCTCCTTGCTCACTTGCTGGAACAAGTGGCTGTATGCCTGCTTCTGTGCCGTTGTGAGGGTGGGGTTGTTCGCCATGAACAGAGCCTCAATCTCTGCTGGTGTTACGGTACGCTCATACCGATCCATAGCTGTGTCGATTGCTTGCTTGATCTTACGTACATCTTTACTAAAGAGTCGATCAGGACAACGTGCACCACGATGTTCATCGTAGAATGTTTTGTCCATTAGGCTTCGGATAAGGGATAGTTCCATTGGGTCAGTCTCCTAGTGCTGAAAGGTTTGCCATGTCGGTTGGCATTCGGTATTTGATGTCATCTTGTAGCCGCAACACCTTCACTGTGTCAACGTAGCCACGTAATTCCTTTGCAAATTGCAGTGTCTTGGGTAGTGCGTCAGGGTCTAGTGCAATTATTGCCGTTGAAAACTGCGATAAGTACTCCTTGTGTCCATTAGACAACGATGTACCCAACACTGCTACCCCAACATATACACCACCATCACCTATAACGGCAGCACTTATGCAGTCTTCAACGACTACTGCAGTTTTACCACGTCCAGAACTGTATGGCAATACACTTTTTCCATACCGTTTCCACTTAGGTATACGATTACCAAGTGATCTGCCTGTGGCATCTACAGTAACTCCATTGTGCACAACAGGGAATACCACACGATGTTCCTTGACATCATACATAAGCCCTAGTTGTTGTGCGTCAAGCTCCCACTGGTTGCAAAAGCCCTCAAGTTTTTTGTAGTCTCGTACAAACCAATCAGGTCTGACGAAAGTTGTAGTGTGTGTCTCTTCGGCAACATGTCCAAGAGACTTGCGAATGTCATCGGCGGTCAGTGTTGTACGTGTACCACCAGAGACAGAGCAACTCGCCTTGTAACAATTCCAGACAATAGAACCCATGTTATTTGTAACAGTAAAAGTATTCTTAGTATTACATGATGGGCAAGTCATGCGCCTTGTCTCACCATTTACTAATGATAGATCACTTATGATGTTATTTATATTCATATGTTCTATATACCTTCTATGTGTTACTCGTTACCACTCGATTGTACACTTACATTTCTTTGTGTCAATGCACTATTTGCAGAGTGGTACGTATTTTTTAGATAGGGTTTCACGGAAGACACATGTGCATGACCAGTTACGGACATCACTTGGGGTAGTGGTACACCTGCATCTACCATCTGTGTTACTCCTGTCCTACGTAAGTCCATAAGACGTAACTCCTCTGGCAATCCTGCAAGACGCATTACTCTGCGCCCTACCTTGGATAATCTCTCCATTGCATACGGCTCATACGTACCGTTTACAGGCCGTGGATGGGGAGCCACGTACTCTTGGAAACCAAAGTCGTTTCGTTGATCGTTGAGCATAGTACAAAGCTCCTCAGATATAGGCAGTTCTACGTCAGCCCTTCTCTTGCTCTGTTCGAGATACAGTATACGCTTAGACAAACTAATGTTCTCCCACTTGAGGTTACGCATGTCACCTAGTCGCTGGCACCATTCGTATGCCATCTGTACAATCAGACCTACGTTTCTGTATTCGTAATCGCTGTACGCATAATCAAGAAACCGGATAACATCTTCGTGTTTCCACACCACCTTACGTTGTGTCACTGATTTGCGTTTGATGTTAGCCCAAGGGTTCTGTGTCGTGTGTCCCATTTGTATTGCGTAGTTGTACACACGGCTTGCACATGTAGCTGCATGATTAGCAAAGCTAATACCACGTTTCACCCACTCTTCATATGCAGCCTTGGCAATCTTTGGTGTAACCAATTCATACTTACGTGTACCCATTGTTTGGTGGAGCACAGTTAGGAAGTATCTGTAATCCACTTTAGTGTTAGGTCGTAACATGTTGAAATCATTAGACTGATAGTAAAAGTTTATCAAGTCAGTCACCTTGCTGTTGGGCTTTACTTGTATAACAAGAGACTGCTCATGTCTCCACGCATCAATAGCTGCGTTGTGTTCCTTCACAATCTTGCGCACCTCTTTCATGTCACTGCCGTACTCCTCACGTTTAACCACCCCCTCGTCTACAAGGGACTGCGGTGGGTTGAAGCGGTATGAGATCACCCCAGAGGGTGACACTCGTTGTTGCACGTAGCGTGGTAGTTTAGGCATAGACTATGCAGCCTCCAACAAACGGAACCTGTCATCACTGATCCACTTGCTCACCTCTTGCTCACGTGACCACATACTGATGGCCTGTGTGTCGTTGCCAGTGTTCTTGAGGTTGAACCCGTTACGTTCATCTGCATAGGTAGCGTAGTTAGTCATAGCACTATACAGTGCAAACTTGTTGTGACCACGTGTCGATGCCTCTTGCATGTACAGACTGTACATCTTCTCTGACTTACGCTTAGAGCCAAGCATATCATCAAGCAAAGAGCTTACGTCTACATACTTGAGATCGGTATGCGCCCACACCTGCATCTGCTGTGCCTGTTGGTAGAAATCTGTACGAGCACGGTTAAGCTCATAGATGAAGCTCTCCATTGAGAAGTTAGATGTGTTCTTCTTGCGAACTTTGTCGTGATCTCCTGTAATCATGCCATTGGTACAGAAGAAATCAATTGCACCAAAGAACACTTGGTTGCTGCACGAACCATCAATACCATGAAGGCTGATGATACGATTGCCGATCTCCGTCTCGAACTTGTCGGTGCTGATGTCCATAGTTACGTTGGGCAAGGTGATGTCAAGCATAGCCCATGCACCATTACGTGCAGTACGGAAGCCATACTTTGCATCTTCCAAGTCATGCTCAGATAGTGTCTCCGTAGCTGTCTCAACTACACCACGAAAGAAGTCACCATGCGATGCACATTGGAAAGATTTACCAACGATACCAAGTGGTTGACCTGTAGTCTGATTGATGACGTACTTCTTGTCGGGCATACGTGTGTCCTCAAATGCTACGTCAAAGTCTAAATATTCTGGAATATCAAACGGCATACTGTTCTCCTATGATTGTATGTACGGCAACTGTGCCATAGTTATGTAGTATATGTCCACCCCTATACTAGTAACGGTAAGCTATCGGTAGAATAGGTGTGACCCATAAGTCACAGTCTTAGATAGGGATGCACTCCAGTACGGGTTAACGTACCTTGCATGGTAATGTGTAGCTCCATTCGTAACGTCAGGCACTACACCTGTCAGCACTTGGTTGGCTACCAGCACGGACCTTGCCCATGCCAGTATCTCTGTGGGTTCATCAGGTTTACCGTCACAATACCATGTGAACTGGCACTTGAACTTACCCTTCTCATAGCCTTGATGCACTACGGAGCATACATCATCAGGCCATCGTCCACTTGCAACTCTGTTGAGTACAACATGAGCCACAGCGGCTTGACCCTGCAACGGTTCACTACGTGCTTCGTGATACACATTGAGGGCCAAGCACATTAACGCTGCGCTAATCATTGGAGTACCATAGGTGCATCGTGAATGTATCCATAGTTTGTGTACTCTGCATGAACATATTCGGCACAGTCAATGAACTCAATCTTTGTGCCGGGATGGTCATGAATAGCCATGTGGATTGCAAATTCAACTGCACTGTTCCAACTGTTTACAGCTGGATAGGTAGTGTCGAGCTTGACCACGGACGCTACACCGTCAATCTCAAGCGTCACATCGTATGCCATAGTAACCATGCTTAGTCCACCTCACTGTTGTAATACCAAGCAGTAGGATCGTCAGGCAATACGCATGGCTTCCAGTGGTTAGGGTTACCATCATCGCCTATGACTGGTCGGAAGTCAAACATATGTTTCAACGCATAAGCCTTGTCCCGTGCGTCACTGAGTTGTGATAGTCTCACATCCATCATCTCCATTGTATCATCAACCAGTGAGTCAATGGTGTTGTATACTTCCAAGAGTATCATTACTTCGTCACGGGTCAGTTCAGTTTTTACTGTCTTTGTCATAAGCCTAGCTCCTCTTGTACTTTGGCTAATACCTTAGCACGATCAAGGTAGTATTGCATCAGGTCAACGTCATTATATGCAACCCCATCCCACCCTGTATTCTCTATGTCATTCTCAAGTAGATCCTTGAGCATTAACAGTTCACTCGTGTATAGTTCTAGCTTAGTCATTACGCCATCTCCTATCCTGCAAAGTGCGCTAGTTTACGTGGCTTCATACCATTACCAAACAGGTACACGGTACGCTTGCCAAAGTGGTACGCCACGGATGTCTCCATCCGCTGACGCTTGAACCAACCTCGTGAGATTGATTTACGTTTACGCACCAAACCTTTCTTGCCGAACAGGTTGAACCGAAAGCCTTGTGACCCATCGTCCAATGGTTTTGTTGCTACGATTACAAACATTTATGCGACTCCTTCTAGCTTTGCATTTATTTCTTTTAGTTTTGTCATGAGGTACTTACGAGTACGCATCAACTTACCACGCTCCATGTTGCGCTTTGTCTTCAGCAGATTGAGGGACTGCAACAGTTGCACACGGTATACTACACGATTGAAGTATTCGTTTGTGTCTTCTGCAATCTCTTTGATTGACTTGTTGTCCCAATTCTCCACGATGTAGTCATCCAGAGATGAGTAGTTGTAGGTGTACTTAGTTGCACGTTTCATGTGGTATGTGTGCTGTACATACAACTCAGGGTTTGTGGATTTAACTACTGGGCGGGTGTTTTGTGTTGGGTTTGTCATGTTATAGCTCCTTAAGCTGCTGTTAATTCAAGTGTTAGGTCAATGCTATGCCATCCTACTGGCATACATACGTGGGCATATCCTGTATCTAGCTGTACAAGTATATCACCTACCGACATACTGTATCGGTCACGGATGTTGGCTGTCTTGATGGAACCGTCACCATATCCGTTGCCTTCATCAAAGATGGCTTCAAATGGGGTACGATCCCTGTCTTCAATGTCGTGCATAATCATAGTAGGTTCATACATATTGTGATGTAAACCGTCATGCACGGCATCCTCTACGGTATCCCTGTTGGGCATACCCAATGCAAAGTACGCTTTGGCATATACAGATGTTGGCATACTGTTGATGCGCTCACTGTCTACGTTTGTACGTTGGTAAATCATATATACTGACATAGTTAGGCTACCTTGTTGCTGCGGTAATTGGTTACACTGTTACGCAATGTCTGTTTACGTTTGCGTTCTTTGTCACGTTCACGTTTCCAATCGTCATTGAACTTGGACTGTCCAACATTGGACGCTTTTCGTTTAGTCATCTTGATGAAGTTTTGCATCTCGTATTGCATCGTACTTCTCCTGTTTGCGGTTACGTTTAGCTTTGCTACCCTTCTTGGGTAAGACTACCTGTGGGGCTTTGCGTTCTTGTAGCATAGCCTTAGCCACAGGATTTACAACCCCCACAGATACTTTTTTAACCATGTTCAAATCCATATGTTACACATTCTACATGATACCTAGACACTACGTCACCAGTATCTAATGCACGGTTGGCACGATTGCCAGCTACATACTCACACCATGAGTTCCACCAATACTCGCTGCCCTCAACTTGGGTCAGTTCAACATACTGTTCAACCTTCTTGCGTACAGTGGCAGGTTTCATGGTGGCAGGTGGGGACTTCACAAGGTTAGGTGAGATACCCAAACGCTTGATGTTGTGGCTGTCAATACAGGCTACATTGAACCCAAGGCATTGGGCAAGGAAGGCCGCTTTGACCATGCCAAGATTGGGTACAGCCATAAACAGTTGTATGACATCGGCACATGCCTCGACACTTTCATAGCCTTTGTTGTCGGCAATGTGATACAGCTTGCCGTACAGGTACTCTGCATTGTCTACAAGGTACTTGTAACCTTCAGCCTTTTTGCCCCATAGGCAGTCAGCGTCATAGCAATCACGCTCAACCTTGACCATGCTACCACGGACGGTGGACAGGCCAGCTTGTATCGTTAGCAATACGAATAGGCCAGTGTTTACCAAAGCATCTGGGCCACGCCATTTTACGAAGGCTTTGATCTCATTTACATCACGTTGATACATTATACTAATTCCTCAATTCTACTGTCAAACCTTTCACGGCGTACCTTTTCAAGTAACTCACGCCACTCGTTATTACTGCAACGTGAGCCATAGCTTTCTATAGCTTCCTCAATCAATCGCAATTCATTAGTATTAAACATTATATAACTCCGTTAAAGTGTCCAACATTGGACGGTTTCAACTAGGCAAACGCCTCATCCCATTCGTCAGGTGTGATACCCGTCATGAGGAACTCACGATCCTCTGGAGACAATTGTGGCATAGCATCCTGTATGCACTTACCACCATTCTTCCAATTGTCATACTGGCGGTGTGTAAAGAACATGAGGCGGCAATTTTCTTCGCCTGACATGGTTGATTTTCTTGTTACGAAAACAACATTACCATCGTAGCCTTTGGGATAAAGCAATTGCATTTTAGCATCCTTTTAAAGTGTCCAACATTGGACGGTTTGTTTCAGTGTTAGTATTAAACATATGTTATATAACACTTTCACTAAAGTATCAGTGTTATATAACTATGTAATACTACTTGTCAAGAGGGGAAATATGGTAGCCACCAACATCTGGAATGTATATTCCATAGCCATCCTCTTGAATGTATCCAAAGGATACCAGCAACAGATAGGCCAGAGCTACGCTGCAACCTACATAGGCGGCAATGGCAATACGAATTTCAGCATAGGTCATGTTAAATCCTTCCATCCACTATCGTGGATTAATGTGGGAATACGTTTCTTTAACTCCTCTGGAGTTAACGTGTTGGCAATCAAAGTGTCCAATGTTGGACGGTTCATTTCTTCTGCCAGTTCACAGAACTGTGCCATAGCTGTGTCGAGCATATCCTGCTCAACACTAGCTTTGTAGGAAGATACTTTGTATCTCATGCAGCTTGACGCTTTTCAAGTGCAGCCATCAGATCAGTGATGATCTCTTCAAGATCAAGCTCATTCAATTCGGCTTGAGCAATGATGGTATTGACCATCACTTTGTGAGAGATACGAGGCTTAGTTGTATCAGCCTTTGGCTGTTCTGCATCAGACTGTCCAACATTGGACGTTTCACCTTCGGTGGTTTCTTCATCAGCTTTAGCTGCATCTCGCATTGCTTTCTGCAAAGCAGTAAGTGAAGTACCTTTGAACTTACCATCTTCGATGAACTTGCGGCACTCTACTTCGTTTTCAACGAACCACAGAGCTTCAGAACGACGACGACGATCAATGATATTGATGCCGTACATCGTCAGAGTTTGACGACTAATCTGACCGGAATCCAAAGTGGATTGAGCTTTCAACTCTTGTAAGAGTTTGCCAAGTCTGGTGTCGAAGCCAGAGGCTTTGATGGTATGTTTCAGACTGTTAGTCTGTTTCCAGATTGATGCTAAGGCTTTGCCTTCCTTTACAAGAGCTGAGATTGTAGTACCTTCGGTAGTTTTTGTTGTTGCTGAATTTGTCATTTCGGTAGTCCCTTTATCTATACTCTGTTTATATGAGAGAACCTATATCTCTCACAAATAGTGAGATATAGTTCTCTTTATAAACTAGTAGAGTATAGTATAAGTTGTCAAGTCATGGTTTCTCATGACGTGATCCTCGGTGCAGGCCGTTTCACGGATGACTGCAGTAATTACAAGTAATTACGAAGTTCGTGCGCTAAACTCATGCGAGGCTCCAGCTTGGATTAGGTCACCATTTGTGTGGCATATTTGTCATATACTTTGTATATGGTATCGTCCAATGTTGGACACTTCAAATGACCATTGGCAGAGCTATGCACGGCTTGTGGATATGTGACATGACCATCTCTGATGGTGGGGTATAGTATTTGTACTCGGCATCTACAACACATCTTCGATGTGAAAATCTCCCTGTTTCTATCACCATAAATGGTGGCAACTGATTGCATAACAGTTGTCGTAGACAAGTAAGTGTTTGATTTGATGTATACCTTCGGTATGTTGGTGGAATGTGATGGCATATTTGCTTTCAACACACGTCATGACCTTGCATTATGCGCAGAATTGCACGTTGAGGAGGGGGTGGGCAGGGGCCATGCCGGGGGTATACGTTAGTATATACGTACAAATACACAGATCAGGAAATATCACTGTTAACCACATTACATATATACTGGTTTACATGTACATAGGGCCGATGTGGACCTATTATACGTGATCACAAATGGTATAATACAGTTTGGGTAGGGGCATTAATACGTGATCACAAATAGTAAGTAACATACGTGTAACAAAGCTGTAACATATATCACAATACATACACACTATACGATTAGGGGTTGACATGTATTGTAGAATGTGTAAAACTATATATGTTAGGTGTTAGGGTAGGGTCACTTAAAGTGATACACGTACAGTGAAACAGTTAAATGTATATATACTTACTTATAATTATACTTAACTATATAAACATATAAGTATACACGTACAGTACAACACTTACATGTAGTATATACGTAAGTGAAAATTGCCTTTAGGCGAGAGATTTGTAATTAAGTATTGACAATGGCTAAAAAATCAGTAAAACTATATACAGACAATGTTTTGGAAGAGTTCTATAAACATGTATTAGATGGTAACTTAGATAAGTTGCACATTCCTCATAGTGATGTATTTTATGTAAAGACTGCAGTGGATGCCCACTACGGTAAATCATTTACGTTAGAGCACGTAGAGTGGGCTATGCGTATGGAAGGTTGGACGGACGGACATGACGGTTGAATATAGAGGTGAAACATTCAGTGGGTATAACAAACCCAAGCGTACACCTAAACATCCTACCAAATCTCATGTAGTACTTGCTAAGGAAGGTACTACCATTAAGATGATACGCTTTGGTGAGCAAGGTGCAAGTACTGCAGGTAAGCCTAAAGCAGGTGAATCGGACAAGATGAAGAAGAAACGTGCAAGTTTTAAGGCACGTCATGCAAAGAACATTAAGCGTGGTAAGTTAAGTGCAGCTTACTGGGCAGATAAAGTAAAATGGTAATATAAGGAAATATTAAAATGGGTGTATTGTCGGCAGCTGCTCGTGCAGCAATGAAAGCTAAGAAGGCAGCTAAGTCTGCAAAAAATGTAAAAAAGAATAGTAATAAAAAAGTAGAAGACATAGATTCTTTGGTTAAAGAACAAGTAGCAAAAGCTAAAGCCGCTAAAGCAAAGCGTGAAGCTAATGAAAAGCTAGGCCAAAAAGCCAAGGCTAAAACTAAGAAAAAAGATTCTGGTGATATTTCTGAAGTATTAATGCCAGAGGATAGACCATCTAAGGATACTGAAAAACAAAGTAGTAAAGAACGTTTAATAAATGCTACTGGTTCAATTTCCGCTATGCTAACTAAGGCTGGTCCTAAACCCCTGAGCATGGATAAATATCGTTCGCTCCCTACTGCTGCACGTAACGCTTTTGCAAGACAGGCAAATACAGATTATAAAAATAATATTATAACTAAATCTCAATATGAAACTATTATAGAACGTATTGAGGCAGCTGAACTGTATAAAAACGTTCGCTCTATGGAACAAGGCATAGCTAATAAAAAGGCTAAACCAGTAACTTTAGATAAAAGCATGGCACTTTCAGAAAAAACTACGCCACGTAAGCCAAGTGACATGACAAAAAAAGAACTTGCTGAAGAGTTGCGTAAACAAGAAGCTAAAGCAAAGCCTAGACTTGCTAAAGGTGGAATGTCCAAACCTAAAAAGTATAGTAGAGGTGGGTACGCTAACTGTGGTGCCTCTATGAAACCTACACAGGGAAATAAAAAATAATGGCACCTAAATTTAAAACATGTAAGGGGTGTCCTACCCCTCTTAAATGTAAGGCAGTAGGAAAATGTATGGGAAAGAAGAAGAAATGAAATTCTTAGATTATAAAACCGTACTTGAAGAACATGGGTATCTTGTAACGGAAGAAGCTGTAACTACACGCTTAGGTGATGTACTTGCAGCCTTTGATCCGTATGGAGATTACTGGTGTTCAGATGGTAAGGTCCAAGAAATACTTAGCTCTAAAGTCACGGCAGCTAAAACTGAGAAAAAGAAAACGGGTAAGAAAGTACGGGCACGTACAGAGAAGGGTTACTTTGTAAAAGATGATCCTGCTACTCCTGAGAATGAAGCGTGGACTACAGAGTAACTTAGGAGATAGCATATGGCTAAGGACAAACTAGCTGGTAAACCTCGTACAGTGGCAGCTGCAAAGAAGGCAGGTTCTAAATTCTTCTATGATAAGAAGGGTACAAAGAAACTTGCAGTAACTGCAGAGGAACTTAAGAAGTCCGGTAAGACACTTACTCAGTGGGCCAATGATTTTGGTAAATCTAAAACTAATAAGAAATCTGAATCAGCTGCAGCAGTAAAAACTTCCTTACGCCCTAAAGCTAGACCAGTTAAATCTACACGACCTAAAGCACGTCCCGATACAATAACTCGTGCAGGTAATGGTTACGGTGACATGACGGTAGCCGAGAAGAGAGAAGTAGATGCAGCCAATGCTAAAATTAAAGCAGATGCAGCTAGACGTAGACAGGAAAACCTTGTCAAAGCTAAAGCGTACATAGCAAATAAAAAAACTACTGCACCATTTAAGGGCAGTAGTCCTTACCTAACTTATGCTAAGTGGAGTAAGATGACACCTGCAGAAAAGAAAAAGACTGGTTTGCCAGTTAACATGGGTAAAACTAAATCTGCATTTGAAGTTTATATGAATGAACTTAACGGGAATAAATAGACTACATGTCTTTACTTAATCAAGGTAAACCAGCACGTATGCGTTCTGTGTATGGTCACAATAGTGGCACCGCTACAGAGGTTGTATATACATGCCCTGCTAACTGTGTAGCTGAGGTTACGTTCATCCACATAGTTAATGGTGGTGGTAGTACAAACTCTGTAGATGTAGAGTGGTACGTAGCAGCTGATAACTACACATCTCACTTTCTGTCAGGCAAGAGTCTAAATTCAGGTGATTACATTACCTTTACAAACATTGACCTAGTACTACAACCGGGCGATAAGATACAAAACGTACCTACTTCCGCTGGGCATATTGACACTATCCTTACTGTAACTGAGACCTTCGTCCCAGTAGGGTAATAGCGGGGTTGCATTATTGTCTATAGTATGATATAACTAACTATGGTATAACTTCTTTGTATACTTGATATGTAAGTATACATTCATGATACAAGGAGTTATAAACATGAAATGGTTAATTAATTGGTTTGAAGCAGTCGCAGTAGCACAACAACGCCGTGCAGATTATTGGTTGCTTCGTAATATGTCCGATAAAGAACTAAAAGATATTGGAATTACACGTGGCGAAATCTCCCAAAAAATCTTCAACGGTTAATGCGGCAGGTAATTATACTAAGCCTACTATGCGCAAGCGTCTTGTTGCCTCTGTTAAAGCTGGTGGCAAAGGTGGAAAGCCCGGACAGTGGAGCGCACGTAAGGCACAAATGGTTGCAAAGCAATACAAAGCAAAAGGTGGGGGCTATAAATAATGGCCCTATCCAAATCACAAAAAAGTCTTAATAGATGGACGAAACAAGACTGGAGAACCAAAAGTGGTAAACCTTCTACACAAGGTCCAAAAGCTACTGGAGAGCGTTACCTTCCGGCTGGCGCTATTAAAGCTATGTCTAACAAAGAGTATGCAGCAAGTACAGCTAAGAAAAGAAAAGATACTCAAGCGGGTAAACAATTTTCTAAGCAACCTAAAGCGGCAGCTAAAACGGCTAAACGTTTTCGGAGGACGTAATGGCTAATACAGTACTAGACGATTGGAAAGTACTACCTCGGCTTATGATGCTGGCAGTCACTGTACTGACGTATCAAGCGGTACACTGGTTTATGTCACTACCTGATCCTAGTGTAGCACAGTCTGGCCTTGTATCAGTCTGTATGGGCGCTCTCACAGGATGTTTTGGTATCTGGATGGGCAAAGAGTCTAAGACTACAGTAACACCAACACGTGTAGTACACGAAGAGAGTTATAATAAATGATAGGTCAGATCATAGGTGCAGTAGGTGGTCTTGCTTCTTCTTACCTTGACGGTAAGGTAGCAATACAAAAAGCCAATGCAGAAATCCGTGTTAAGCAAGCAACAGGTGAGCTTGACTGGGACATTGCTGCAATGAACAGTACCCAGAACTCTTGGAAGGACGAGTGGATTACTTTGTTATTTAGTATTCCTCTTATCCTTGCATTTTGTGGTGACTGGGGTAATCAAATTGTACAGGCTGGCTTTGCATCCCTTGAGTCTATGCCTACGTGGTATCAGTATTCACTGGGTGGTATTGTAAGTGCAAGCATTGGTATGAGATCAGTATCTAAATTCTTTACAGGTAAAAAATAATATGGCATTTAAACTATCAAGTCGTAGCCTAGCTAAGATGGAAGGCGTAGATGAGAAACTAGTCGCTGTAGTCAAACGTGCTATTGAGCTAACCAAGGTAGACTTTGGAGTTATCTATGGTCTACGCACAGTAGAAGAGCAAGAGAAACTTGTAGCGGCAGGTAAGTCCCAGACTATGAAGTCCAAACACCTAGAAGGTAGAGCCGTAGACCTTATGGCTTACGTAGATGGTAAGGGCGTATGGGAACTCAATGTCTATGATGATCTTTGTGACGCAATGAAAGAGGCAGCTAAGGAACTTGGTGTAGCCATTAAGTGGGGTGCAGCTTGGTCAGAGGGTGACATTCGTACTTATGCAGGTACAGCTGAAGATGCAATGATGGCATACGTAGACTTACGCCGTAGCCAAGGCCGTAGACCATTTATTGATGGCCCACATTTCGAGTTAATGTAATAAAGGAAGTATTATGGCACGTGAGTTAACTGAGCGTCAACAAAAGTTCTTAGCTGTCCTTATGGATGAAGCGGGTGGTGACATTACCTCCGCTAAAATGTTGGCGGGTTACTCAGCTAATACTTCTAACACTGAAGTTACAAATAGTCTTAAGGAAGAGATTATTGATGTGACACATAGTTACCTTGCACGTAACGCCCCCAAAGCTGCAATGGCTATGGTGGGTGCGCTATATGATCCTACAGAGCTAGGTATTCGTGATAAGATGCAGGCAGCTAAAGAATTACTTGATCGTACAGGTTTGGTTAAAACTGAAAAGATGCAAGTAGAGGCAAAGGGTGGTGTTATGTTAATGCCAGCTAAAAACCCACAGGATGATGATGACTAAGAAAGTAGGTACGTGGAAACTTCCACAGCCAACCGATCTAAAAGAAGATAATGAATGGGTTCCAATCCCACGTGTAGCAAGAACCATTCCTTTTGGTTACGAAATTGATCCAGAGGATACACAAATTCTCTTGCCAATTGAACACGAACTTGATATGCTTGAACAAGCAAAGAAATACCTTAAACAGTATTCATATCGAGAAGTGGCTAATTGGCTTGCAAGAAATACTGGCAGGTCCATATCGCACGTAGGATTAAAGAAACGGTTGGACAATGAGCGACAAAGAAAAAACAAAGCTGGAAGCCTACGCAGATGGGCAGACTATGCGAAAAAGGCAATCGCCAAAGCGGAAGAAATCGAAAGTAAACGTATCGGCGCAAAAGAAAAAGACAGTAGCAACAAAGCAGCTTAATCCTACAGTAATAGTAGATGAGTTTACTCAGAAGGTTGAAGAGCAACACAACGTAATCTTTAAGCCTAATAAAGGACCACAAACTGACTTCCTTGCGTCTAGTGAGCGTGAAGTACTATATGGTGGCAGTGCTGGTGGGGGTAAGAGCTACGCCATGTTGGCTGATCCGTTACGCTACATGGGCATCCCGGCTTTTACAGGCTTGCTACTACGACATACTACGGAAGAACTAAGAGAACTTATTACTAAGTCGCAGGAAATGTACCCAAAGATTTGGCCCGGTATTAAGTGGTCAGAACGTAAGATGACATGGACTGCACCCTCTGGTGCTACACTGTGGTTAAGTTACCTAGACAAAGACCAAGACGTTACACGTTACCAAGGTCTAGCTTTTAGTTGGATAGGATTTGATGAGTTAACTCAATGGTCTACGCCCTATGCGTGGAACTACATGAGGTCTCGCTTACGTACTGCAGACCCTGCTTTACCACTGTCAATGAGAGCTACTACTAACCCCGGCGGCAGAGGACATCACTGGGTTAAAAAAATGTTTATTGATCCTGCACCTGCAGGTGAGTCGTTTATAGCTACCGATATTGATAGTGGTGAGCAATTAAAGTACCCTGCTGGACATCCTAAAGCAGGTAAGCCTTTATTTAAACGTAGGTTTATTCCTGCAAGACTAAAGGACAATCCATATCTAGCGGAGCAAGGTGACTACGAAGCCATGCTTTTATCTCTACCGGAGCAGCAGCGTAGACAGTTGCTTGAAGGTGACTGGGATATTAAAGAGGGCGCAGCCTTTACGGAGTTCGATAGAAATGTACACGTAGTTGAACCTTTTGATATTCCACACAACTGGGTTAAGTTTAGGGCATGTGATTATGGTTATGGAAGTTATTCTGGCGTTATATGGTTCGCTGTATCCCCTAGTGAACAACTTATTGTATACCGTGAACTATACGTTAGCAAAGTACTTGCGGTTGATCTTGCCGACATGGTTAATGAACTAGAGGCAGGTGACGGTAATATTAAGTACGGTGTGTTGGACAGTTCGCTTTGGCACAAACGTGGTGATACAGGGCCAAGTCTTGCAGAACAAATGATACAACGTGGCTGTCGTTGGCGTCCATCTGATCGCTCCAAAGGTTCTCGTGTAGCAGGTAAAAACGAAATACACAGACGCTTACAGGTAGACGAGTATACGGAAGAACCTAGACTAGTGTTTTTTAAAAATTGTACTAATCTTATTTCACAGCTACCTGCATTACCAATTGATAAGAAAAATCCAGAAGACATCGACACTCATGCAGAAGACCACTTGTACGATGCGTTAAGATATGGTATCATGTCAAGACCACGTTTTAGTGTTTTTGATTTTGATTCTGGTGGATCACACTACAACGGAATGCGAGTAGCTGATGCTACCTTTGGTTATTAAGGAAAAATAAATGGCAGAAGATAACGACAACTTTATCGAAGATGAAGCTATTGCACTAGAAGATAGTGATGATTCATCTGTTGATGATGCCGACACTTCTAATATTATTCCATTTATTATGGAAAAATATAACCGTGCAGATGACTACCGACAGCAAGATGAGCAACGTTGGTTACGTTCTTATCGAAACTATCGTGGTCTATACAGTCCAGACGTACAGTTTACAGAGGCTGAAAAGTCTCGTGTGTTTATTAAAGTTACTAAAACAAAAACACTTGCTGCGTATGGTCAGATTGTAGATGTACTATTTGCGGCACAAAAGTTTCCATTGTCTGTAGACCCTACTGAACTACCGGAAGGTGTAGTTGCAGATGTTAGTTTTGACCCTGCAGAGCCAGAACAGTTGCGTGAATCAGGCTTAGAAGAAGAGGTAAGCCCATACGGTTATCCCGGTGATAATCGTGATATACCAGCAGGTGCAACTGCAAAGACACTTGCCGAAAGTTTAGGCCCACTAAAGAATAAGTTTGAAGGTGTTGATAACGTCCGTGAGGGTGCAGGTAAAACACCTACTTCTGTTACATTTAGCCCAGCTATGGTTGCCGCTAAAATGATGCAGAAGAAAATACATGACCAGCTAGAAGAGTCCGGTGCAAGTAAACACTTGCGTAGTACTGCCTTTGAGATGGCACTGTTTGGTACTGGTGTTATGAAGGGTCCGTTTGCTGTAGACAAAGAATACCCTAGTTGGAATGAGGATGGTGAATACTCACCTAGTATTAAAACTATTCCACAGGTATCTCATGTATCAGTTTGGAACTTTTATCCAGACCCAGATGCAACAAACATGGATGAAGCTCAGTACGTAATTGAACGTCATAAGATGTCACGTAGTCAATTGCGTGGTCTTAAGCGTAGACCTTTCTTTCGTTCTAATGTAATTGATGAAGCAATTCAACTTGGTGAAAACTACACTAAAGAATATTGGGAAGATGATCTATCTGATTATTCTCCTGACCACGGTATAGAACGTTTTGAAGTTTTAGAGTACTGGGGTATGGTAGACGTTGATATGCTACTAGAGCAAGGCGTAGACATTCCAGATGAACTATCTGAAGTGGATGAATTACAGGCAAACGTTTGGATTTGTAACGGTAAGTTGCTGCGTATGGTTCTTAATCCATTTAAACCTGCACGTATTCCTTACATGGCTGCACCATATGAATTAAACCCTTACTCATTCTTTGGTGTAGGTATTGCCGAAAACATGGACGATACTCAAACACTTATGAATGGTTTCATGCGTATGGCTGTAGATAATGCCGTACTGTCAGGTAACTTGATCCTAGAAGTAGATGAAACTAACCTTGTACCGGGACAAGACATGTCAGTGTACCCCGGTAAAGTGTTCCGCAGACAGGGTGGTGCACCGGGCCAAGCTATCTTTGGTACTAAGTTTCCTAACGTATCCGGCGAAAACCTACAGCTTTTTGATAAGGCACGTGTACTTGCAGATGAAAGCACAGGCTTCCCATCTTTTGCACACGGTCAAACAGGTGTGTCAGGTGTAGGACGTACAGCTTCAGGTATTTCTATGCTTATGGGTGCTGCACAAGGCGGCATTAAAAGTGTTATTAAAAATGTAGATGACTACCTACTGCGTCCACTAGGCGAAGGTCTATTTCGCTTTAACATGCAGTTTGACTTTGATCCAAATATCAAAGGTGACTTAGAAGTTAAAGCTCGTGGCACAGAAAGTCTTATGGCTAATGAAGTACGTAGTCAAAGATTAATGCAATTTATGCAAATTTCTTCTAATCCTACCCTTGCACCTTTTGCAAAATTCCAGTATATTATACGTGAGATTGCAAAGTCTCTTGAACTAGACCCTGACAAAGTAACTAATAACATGGATGAAGCTGCAATTCAAGCTGAACTCATGAAGGGTTTTCAACAACAACAACCTCCAGTACAAGGTGGTAACCCTATGGACCCAACTGGAGCAGGTGGCGGTAACATAGGTACGGGCCAAGTACCTACACCACAAGAACAAGGATTCAGTGGAAATGCAGAAGGACAAGGAGCACCTCAACAAGCTCAAGCCGCTGGTCAACAACCACCAGCAGTGGGCTGACTTTAGTGAATACTTAGATTATATTATTGCTCAACAGCATCGTTCTATGGAACAGTCCGATAATATAGTTGCAGTACACAGAGCACAAGGTGCAATCTATCAATTACGTAGATTGAAATTACTTAGAGACGAAGTATTAAAAAATGGCTGACGTAGGTAAAAAAACAGGTAAACAAACACAAGCAGGTAGGGACGTTTATGAAACCGCCGAAGGTGAAATGGTATCTGAAAAATCTACAACCATAGAGTATAAAGGTAAGTGGATCAATATTCCTACTATACATGGCGGCAAGCAATATTCTGAAGATCAAGTAATAGAAATGTTAAATGAAGGTTTAATAAAACCTACTAGTATACATAATGAATTAGAAGAAGCTATTGAGGCTGCCCAAAGCCGTAGTAATTCTCTTGAGTTTAATAAAGGTGGTACTCCTATGTTAGAAAAACAAATGGAACTCTTTGAAGATGGCGGTCTTAAAGATGAAGGCGGCATGGTCGATGAACAATCGGGCAATGATGTTCCTGTAGGTAGCTCACGTAAAGAAGTGCGTGACGATATTCCTGCAATGCTCAGTGAAGGTGAGTTTGTATTTCCTGCAGACGTAGTACGCTATCATGGGTTAGATAAACTTATGGAACTACGTCAAGAAGCTAAGATGGGCCTTAAACAAATGGAAGCTATGGGTCAAATGGGTAATAGTGAAGAGGCTACTATTCCTGATGATATGCCTTTTGGTCCTGCCGATTTAGTTATTGTCGGTGGTGACATGGATGATAGCCCACGTGAAATGGCAGAGGGTGGTGTAGTGTACGCTAACCAAGGAACCTTTGCTACAGGCATTGGTGGCTATCAACCTTCTATCTATCAAGGTCAACAGACATCTTCAACATATGCTCCTCCACCTAGTTCCGTTGCACCACCTGCCCCTACACCTTCACCTGCAGGTGGCTATATGCCTAAGTTTGTTACCAATCAGGCAACTCCATTTAATGATGGTAGTCTTCCCGATAATATGGTTTCAACTACTGCTACGAATAACGTAACAAATACAGCTGGTGTAAGTACGGCATCTACGGAAGATAAGTTTGTACCTACAATAGAAGATAAATATACTTCTCTTACGTATATTAATAAAGAGACAAATGAAAAGCGTGACTTTTATTTTTACAACGGTAGTCCGGTAACACCTATCCCAGATGGGTTTGTACCCTACGATGAAACCGTAGATGAAACTATTTCTGACCTAGAGTCTACCGTAGTTGAAAGTACGCAGGTTACAGGTGGTAATGATGATCCTCCACCTATAGAAACACCTGAACCAATAGACTATGGTGTTTTAAGTGATGCAGATTTAAAGAAGGCATACGCACAAAACCAAACTGCCGTTGCTTTAATGGCTGGTCTAACTGCAGTAAACCCTGTATTTGGTTTGTTTGGTTCGTGGGCTACACGTTCTACACGAAATACTATTACTGAAGAAATGAAAAGGCGTGGTATTAAAGTTCCTGAAAGTACTGGTGTAGGTGGTATATTTGGTAATATTATAGGCGGCATAAAAGATCTTCTAGGTCTTGATGATGAACAAGTTAAGACAGTAGCTAAACAAGTTAAAGATAACTCGCCGCCTATTGAAAATAAAGTAGTCAGTCAAATGGATTGGGCTTTGGCTGCAGCTACAGCAAAACGAACAGCGTCACAAAAATCATCATCTAGTGCCGCTACACTTAGTATGGGTAGTGACGAAGAAAGAGGTAGAACCGCCCCAACTGCCGCACAAACTGCAGCAGCTACAAGTGGGGTAGCCACTACAGGAAGAGTAGATAGCAGTGGTAAAAAGGCAGGTGATACAGGATATGTAAGTGCTCTTGCCCAACGACAAAGCCAAAAAGATAACTCTCCTCCTAAAGATAACTCGCCCCCTAAAACTAGTACGACACAACAATCAAAAGCAAGCAAAACAGCCGCAACAACTCAAAAAGCTGCAGCTACTAGGTCTAGAAATACATCTAAAGGTCTTGGTGCAGGAACTAAAGCAGGGTCTATGGCGGGTTCTAAAAGTGGTTGGGATGATTAATTGTTTATTTAATAATATACAATTAAATATCGTGACATAGCAGCACGTAAACAAAATATAATCTGCTATATTTGACTGGCTACTCATCCCCCTGCCAACACAGGCTACGGTGGCCCCAGTATGAAAGAACTGAAATATGAATGATACTAACGTTATGGGTGGAGTAGAGACACCTAAAGTTGCAGCATTTGCAAATCGTAAATACTCTAATGAAGAACGCCGCAAGCATGAGCAAGAAGAACTTGACGAGTTAATTGCGCAACAAAACGGTGAAACTAAAGAAAGTGCAGTACAGGAAGACGATCAAGAACCTGTAAATGCAGAAGATAAAAGTTTTAAGAAACGTTACGGTGATCTTCGCAGACACGTACAAGAAAAAGAAAAGACTTGGGAAGATAAGTTTGCTAAACTAGAAGCGCAGCTTGAGCAAGCTACCCGTAAAGAAATGCGATTGCCTAAGTCGGACGAAGACATTGAGGCATGGGCAACTAAGTACCCAGATGTAGCGGCAATTGTAGAAACTATTGCAGTTAAAAAGGCACGTGAACAGTCGCAGGGACTAGAAGAACGTGTTAAAGAAATTGATGAGATGAGAGCAAACGCTGCCCGTGAAAAAGCGGAAGCACAACTCTTACAGGCACACCCTGACTTCGATACTATTCGTGATAGCGATGAGTTCCACGAGTGGGTAGAAGAGCAACCCAAGTGGGTACAAGATGCTCTATATGAAAACGATAGTGATGCTCGTTCAGCTGCACGTGCAATTGATTTGTATAAAGCTGACATGGGTATTAAAACTAAAAAGACATCTAACAATCGTGACGCTGCACGTTCCGTAGGTAATCGTTCTGAACGTAGCGCTCCTGACACAGAAAGCAAAGTAGGAGTTTTCTCAGAGTCACAAGTTAATAAAATGTCTTCTCAAGAATACGAGAAACTTTCTGACGAAATTATGGAATCTATCCGTACAGGAAAGTTTGTTTACGATATGTCGGGAAATGCCCGATAAACCTATTGACATCTTAGTTATTTATGATATAACTATATGTACAATGTAGTAGTGCTGACCCCGCTAGGTATTAACTACGGTTACTCAGCACTACTAACAACTTAGCAAACAATAATAACAGTTATCGAACAACCTAATGTCTCATGGCCCGTTTAATAGAAGGTAGGCCAACTTTCTAAAGAACGCACCCTAGTAGTACATAGCCTTCGCATAAGTAATTAATAGTTTGCATCTGTAATCTAAATGCTAAAGGAGAATTATTATGGCATTCGGAAAAGCTTCGGGTTATACCAACCTGAACTCAGGCAACTTCTCGCCTGTTATTTACAGCAAACAGGTGCAACTTGCATTCCGCAAGGCATCTATTGTTGACGCAATCACTAACAACGATTATTTTGGCGAGATCGCCAACATGGGAGACACTGTGAAGATTATTAAAGAGCCTGAAATTTCAGTCTCTGCGTATCTTCGTGGTACAACCATCACTCAACAAGATTTGACAGATAACGATTTCTCGTTAGTCATTGATAAAGCTAACTATTTTGCTTTTAAAGTGGACGATATTGAAGAGGCTCATAGCCACGTCAATTTCCAAACCCTTGCATCTGATCGTGCTGCCTTCCGTTTGGCTGACCAACATGACCAAGAAGTTCTTGGTTACTTGTCTGGTTTCAAACAGTCTGCACTGCATGACAATGCCGACACAGTGAACGACCAAGTTAACGGCACTAAAGCTGACGCAACTGCAGGCACAGATGAACTGCTTGCAGCTAACAAGCTTTCCCGTCCAAACTTTGGTAACATCACTACCGCAGGTGTAGCTGGGGACTCTATCCCTGTTGCTGCTCGTTTGCCCGGTGCAACTGCACTGCCAACTGCTTACGTATCTCCAGCAATGCTGGTTGCACGTATGGCACGTTTGCTTGATGCACAAAACGTACCTACCCAAGGTCGCTGGATTGTTGTTGATCCCGTGATGATGGAAGTACTTCGTGACGAAGATTCACGTCTTTTGAACGCAGACTACGGTGGAGCAGGTCTTCAGAATGGTCTTGTATTGAACAACTTCCACGGTTTCCGTGTACACGTTTCAAACAACCTTCCGTCTGTTGGTACTGGTGCATCGACAACAGGTACAGCGGCACAGTCTACTAACTACGGTGTTATCGTAGCTGGTCATGACTCTTCCGTTGCAACTGCCGAGCAGATCAACAAGACAGAAACATACCGTGATCCAGACAGCTTTGCTGACATTGTTCGTGGTATGCATCTCTATGGTCGCAAAATCTTGCGCCCCGAAGGTCTTGTCACAGCTAAGTATAACTTGGCCTAAGATAAATAGTTGGGGCTGGCTACATGCTGGCCCCTTCTATCTTTTTTGTATTTAGGATATAACATGGCTACGTATGTTTCTCTAGTGAACGAACTTCTACGGCGTATGAATGAAGTTACCCTTGATATTGCGGGTGATGGATTTGATACTGCACGTAACGTTCAAGCACTAGCAAAAGATGCAATTAACAGTAGCATCCGACTTATTTTACAAGACGGTCAAGAGTGGCCTTTTCTTAAAACTACGTACACACAAACTTTATCCGTTGGTACACGTCAGTATAGTTTTCCTGCAGATTACTCTAGTGTAGATTGGGATACGTTTTACATTAAACAGCTTTCCTCTGAGAGTAATGCACCACGTAGGCTAAACCCTATTTCTTATGATGAATACATTCGTAACTACCGTACCTCAGATGATACAGGAGATACCGTAAATGGCGAAGCCGCACCTGTTGTAGTTTATCAAACATACGAAGATAAGTTTGGTGTTACTCCTGTTCCTAATGCTGCGTATGAAGTAGAGTATATCTACTGGTCGTACCCACAAGACTTAACTGTATATAGTGATATAGCAATTATCCCGGATCGTTTTAAGCACGTATTAATTGACGGTGCTATGATGTTTATGATGCGTTTCCGTAGCAATGAACAAAGTGCAGCAATGCACCAAAAGAATTTTGAAGATGGCATTAAAGCTATGCGCCGTGTATTACTAGACGATCCACTGGGTCTTCGCTCTACAGTTATTTTACAAGGACGTAATACTTCTTTTAGCGGTTCTTTCTAATGGCTGATAATTTAGCCTCCTTTAAAGTCTTCTGCCAAGGCGGTCTTAACACCAGCCGTGATGTGCTATCACAGGGTGAGACACAGCCGGGTTCAGCTATCTCGTTGATTAACTACGAGCCTGCTGTTACTGGTGGCTACCGTAAGATTAGTGGCTACAGCAATGACTATGGTACTGTACCGGGCTTTAACAAAGTGTTGGGCGTATGTGTAGCTAATGGTGTTAACGATGGCATCCTAGCTGCACGACACGACAACGGTAGTACCAACTACCTGTACTACTGGGATACTGCTACATCTGCTTGGGTTACTATTACTACACCTGCCTCTGTAGATGTATCTACTTACCCTAAAGTACGCTTTACTCGTTACAATTGGGGTACACCAAAAGTAGTAATCGCAGATGGTGTTAATCCAGCAGCTACGTATGACGGTACAACCTACACACAGATTACTAATGCCAATGCGCCCAGCGCACCTAAAGTATCTCATACATTTAAAAACCATTTATTCTTAGCAGGTGACGCTACTGAGCCTACTAACCTGTGGTTTTCTTCCCCTTATGAAGAGACTGACTTTGACCCTGCTGATGGTGCAGGTGTTATTAATGTAGGCTTTCCTATTGTAGCTATCAAGTCTTTCCGTGACGCACTCTACGTCTTTGGTACTAACAATATCCGTAAGCTTGTAGGCAACAACATTGCAGACTTTGTATTGCAAGAAGTTACGGATGACTTGGGTTGCCTTGCTACGGATAGTGTAGTTGAAATTGGTGGTGACTTACTATTCCTATCACAGGATGGCTTGCGTCCTGTTACTGGTACTGATAAAATTGGTGACGTTAACCTTGAGACAGTATCTAAAGACATTCAGTCTATCTTTACTGACGTTGTATTTGATGTAGACTTAGATAAGTTAGACGCTGTAGTTATTAGACAGAAAACACAGTTTAGATACTTTCTTGGTGCTGCAGATGGTCAGGGTATTATTGGTGGCTTTAGACAGACACCTAACGGACTACAGTTTGAGTACGGTCAGATGCTTGGCGTATTTACTACGTGTGCTACCTCTGGCTACATTGGTCAGAATGAGTTTGTTATACATGGTGATAGCAACGGTAAGGTACACCGCCAAGAGCAAGGCAATGACTTTGATGGTGAGGACATCTTTAGTGTATTCCAGACACCATTCTTTCACATGCAAGACCCAGAACAGCGTAAAGTATTCTACACTGTAGCTACTTACTTGCGTTCTGAGGGTGACAACGAGATCGTTATGTCTGCCTTGTATGACTACGAAGACGTAGATACACTAAGTCCAACTAACTTTACACTAACAACACAAGGTGCTGCAGCTTACTATAATGAAGCCTTGTATGATAGTACAGCAATCTTTGATGGCAACCCTGCACCAGTACAGCGTACTAACGTTTCAGGCTCAGGTAAGTCGGCATCACTTAAATACGTAACAAACGATACAAACGCATCACACAGCATTCAAGGCATAGTGATTACTTTCGGGGTGGGAGATAGACTCTAAATGGCGGGATATACCAGACAGTCCGTAGCTGACATTATCGCAAATGCGGTTATCAAAGCTGCACCAGTAAACGCAGAGTTTAACGCTATCCGTGATGCTTTTAATAACAGCACGGGTCACAAACACGATGGCACTTCTGCTGAAGGTACTTACGTACCACTCATTGCCGATCTTGATGCTCAGAACAAAGTAGTCGTAGATACAACAAACAACCGTATCAGTGTATATACAGAGGTAAGTGGTTCTGCAGTAGAACAGATACGCATTCAAGACGGTGCTATTGTACCTGTAACTGACGATGATGTAGACTTGGGTGCAGTAGGTGCAGAGTTTAAAAACCTGTATATTGATGGTATTGGTTATATTGACTCTGTAGTTATTACAGGCGGTACTATTGATAGTACAGTCATTGGTGGTACAACTCCAGCTGCCGGTACATTCACTTCTGTTGTAGCTACTACTGCCGACATTAATGGTGGTACAATAGATGGTACAGCTATCGGTGGGACTACTCCCGCTGCTGCAGACTTTACCACTATGGATGCTTCAGGTAATGCTACAGTAGGCGGTACATTTGCTGTAACAGGTACGTCTACTTTCACAGGCACAGCAACAATTACTTCTGCCGACATTAACTCAGGTGCAGCAGACAATACAGTTATCGGTAACACTACACCTGTAGCTGGTACATTTACCACACTTGCAGCCAACACAAGTCTTACTGCAGCTACTGCAGACATTAACGGTGGTACTCTTGATAATGCCACTATTGGTGCTTCTACTCCCTCTACAGGTGCTTTCACTACACTGTCAGCTACTGGTACAACTACACTAGCTACAGTAGACATTAACGCAGGTAATATTGATGGTACAGTTATTGGTGCTTCTAGTGCTGCTGCTGGTAGCTTTACGACTGTATCGACATCTGGACAAGCCACCTTGGCGACTGTTGATATTAATGGTGGGGCTATTGACGGTGCTATTATTGGTGCAGCAAGTCCTGCAGCTATAACAGGTACAACCGTTACAGGTACTAGCTTTGTAGGTCCACTTACTGGTAACGTAACAGGTAACGTCACTGGAAATGTAACTGGTAATGTCACAGGTAATCTGACAGGTAACGTAACTTCTACAGGTACATCATCGTTCCAAGACGTAACGGTTAATGGTACGTTGAATATGAATGCTGGTACTACAGCTACCATCACTAACCTGACTACACCAGTTAATACAAATGATGCTGCAACTAAGGGGTATGTAGATACCTCCGTAGCTAACTTGGTTGACTCTGCACCCGGCACACTGGACACACTAAACGAACTAGCTGCTGCGCTGGGCGATGATGCCGACTTTGCAAACACTGTAACCACTAGCATTGCTACTAAGTTACCACTGGCAGGTGGCACTATGACTGGTGCTATTGCTATGGGTACAAGTAAGATTACTGGCTTGGGTGATCCTACTGCAGCACAGGACGCAGCAACCAAAAACTATGCTGACACTACATTCTTAGCTCTGACTGGTGGAACCATGACAGGTTCCATTAATATGGGCAGTTCACCAATTACAACTACTCACACCCCAACTAATGCTGCTGACCTTACAACTAAAACATATGTAGATGGTATACTTGGTTCAGCTACTGCTGCCTCTGCTAGTGCTACTGCTGCTGCTACCTCAGCTACCAATGCTGCTACCAGTGAGACTAATGCAGGTAACTCTGCTACTGCAGCTGCAACCTCTGCAACCAATGCCGCTGCATCATACGATGACTTTGATGATCGTTACTTAGGTGCTAAGGCTTCTGCTCCTGCGTTAGACAATGACGGTGATGCACTTATTACTGGTGCTTTGTACTTCAATACTACGACTGACATCATGTATGTCTACGGCGGCTCTGGATGGCAGGCTGCTGGTTCATCTGTAAACGGTACAGCTGAACGTCAGACTTATACAGCTACATCTGGTCAGACTACCTTTGCTGTTACATATGACCCCGGCTATGTAGATGTATACCTAAACGGTGTGAAGCTTATCAGTGGTACAGACTTTACTGCTACAAGTGGTACATCCGTTGTGTTGACTACAGGTGCTACAGCAGGTGATAGCGTAGACATTGTAGCTTATGGTACATTTGTAGTAGCTGATACTTATACTAAGTCACAGGCTGATGCTCGTTACGTAGAAGTAGCTGGCGATACTATGACGGGTAACTTGGCTTACGGCGACAACGTGAAGGCGACTTTTGGTGCGTCTGCGGATTTGCAGGTGTATCATACAGGGTCAACAAGTTATATATATGAGCAAGGCACTGGCGACTTGCGGATTAGGGGAAATGAGGTTCGCATCGAAGACGGCGATGGGTCAACGATTGCCTTGTTCCAAAACGATGCTGGCGCACAGTTACGACATAACGGAACTACTGTTTTAAACACTGACGCCACAGGAATTGACGTAACAGGTACTGTGGTTTCTGATAAACTCACCATTGGTACTACAGCCCAAAGTTCATTATTCTATCTGTACGGCGTTCCACAAGCAACATCTGGTGCTTTAGCTACAATAAGAGACTCAAACGCTACAGGCTCAAACACAAGTTTTGGGTCTTTAGTATTTAGCTCAAGCCCCGGCACCGATTACGCTATAGGTAAATCAAACGTAAATGCTGATTCAACTTTAAGTTTTAGGAACGCTAATACGGGTACTTCCTATGTAGATATTGACAGCAGCGGTAAGTTGTATGTTGGTAAAACCGTAAACAGCGTAAATACTGCTGGCACTGTTATATCTAGTGTTGATGGGGTCAGGTCAGCCGTTAGCAATGATGTATCATTAATATTGTCACGCCTTAACAGTGATGGAGACCTTGCCACTTTCTACAAAGACGGCACCACTGTGGGGAGTATTGGGTCTTACGTTAGCTTACCTTACATTGGTAAATCTGATGTAACTTTGTTATTTGATCCCGCTGGCCCTCATATGGTACCAAGAGGTACTAATGGAGGCGCTAGAGATGCTGCTATAAATCTTGGCTCATCAAGCAACCGCTTCAAAGACCTCCACCTTTCTGGCGTTGGCTATGTAGGCACTACTCAAGAAGGTTACACAGCTTTGTCAGGCACTACGCCTAGCATTGATGCTGACACAGCGGGTGGCTTTGCTATTAGCACATCTGGTAATACTACTTTCACTTTTGCTGGTGTTACTTCAGGGCGTTCTGTTGGCTTCACACTCAAGGTAACGGCTGGCGGCACACATACATTGACATGGCCTAGCTCTGTTGATTGGGCAGGTGGTACTGCTCCTGACTCACCTGCTAGTGGCGAGACTAATGTGCTGGTCTTTATCACCTACGATGGCGGTACTACATGGTACGGCTTCCAAGCTGGGGCTGCATTAGCATGAGTGTGATTAGTAAACTTGCCGCACTCGCAGCGGCTGGTGCTGGTGGTGAAACAGAGCAGTATGTTGCGATTGCTTGTAGTGGTACTGTTTCAGACCTACGGAACTCTCTTGTTGTCATACCGTTTAACAAAAACGATGGGTTTGGGACGTATCAAAATATTCCAGCAGGATCAACAGCTCCTCCCAATAGACCAGCTACTCAAGGTCAGGTTGGTTGGTCAGGTGATGGTGGTGCGATTGTGTTTACTCACTTTGACTCACCCCTTGTGTCTGCTTACGCTTTTGCTGGAGGGGCATTGGGTGCTAAATACAGTAACCCCTCAAGTCTACCTTCAGGTAGTAGTGCAACAGGATTAGCTTTTAGCAACTCTGGCAGTTTTGTTTCTCTAGCATCAAATACTAGCAGCAACAACTTTTACACTTATCAATGGTCTGACTCAAGTGGCTTTGGGGCTAGATACACAAGTAACTTTTTGGGTGGGCAAGAGGCAAAAGGTATAGCTTGGTCTAATACTGATAATTGGATTGGTACAGTATCTAATCGTGCTAAAGTTATTAAGTGGACTGGCTCTGGCTACGGTACAGAAGAAGACACTGCGGTTAATGTAAGTGGACAGTACCGTGTTAGTTGGAACAGTGCTGGTGACCATGTAATGTTTTCTGCGGTGACTGCCACAGCTACACAAAGGTTATTGATTTATACATGGAATGACGTAACGGGGCTTGGGACAAATGTGTCACCCTCGTTCTCTTTCTATCCGTATGATGCACAGTTTTCACCTGATGATAAAGCTATAGTTGTTGCGACAAACACCTACCCTTATGTAAAGGCTTTTGCGTGGGATAATGCGACAAGCACTTTAGGTTCAGAGTTGTCAAGCACTGCCTCTCCTGCAAGTGCCACAGGCACTAATGTTGCCTTTAATACAGCGGGAGATGTCGTATTTCTTGGTGTAAACAACGCCAAACTAATGAACGCATATGAGTTTGACTCCACAACAGGTTTTGGGAGCAAGTATGCTGATCCCGTTTTAACTGGTTTTCCCACATCTGGCCCAACGTGTGCTGGCATAGCCTACAAAGACTTCGGTTAAACACAAAAGGAGACTTAAATGTCGCTCGTCAAAATTACAAGCGGTAGTGTAGATACATACCCCTATTCCGTAGGGCAACTACGCCGTGACAACTCTAACACCTCGTTCCCAAAGCAAATCCCTAGTGAGATGCTTGAAAGCTATGGCGTATACACTGTTGTATATACAGACATGCCTAGCATCGATGACCGTACACAGAAGGTTGAACAGGAAGCTACACCATCTTTGGTTGCTGGCGCTTGGACTGTTGGCTGGACTACATCAAGCAAGACCGCTGAAGAGACACAGGCGTGGGACGATAGCGTTGCTTTGTCTAATCGTGGGCAGCGTGATAATCTTTTAATGCAATCTGACTGGACACAAGTAGCTGACGCCCCCGTAGATGCTACAGCATGGGCAACATATCGTCAGGCACTGAGGGACATCACAAGCCACGCTAACTTTCCAAACCTTAATGAGGCTGACTGGCCTGTAAAGCCTGCATAAGAGGATAACTAAATGACAAAAGCAAGAGACTTAGCAAACCTAATCGCAGCGGGTAATCCACTGGCTGATGGGGCTATTAGTGTATCAGAGATTAGTGACCTCACTGCATCTGCTGCAGAACTTAACCAGCTAGACAATACTGCTGACCTCCCCGACATTCGCCCGTCCCTTCTGCTAGACTTTGCGAACAGCAAGACCCTTGATCCACGGATCACGTTTACCCGTGGCTCCACTGCGACTTACTGGGATGGTAAGACCACGGCTAAGGCAGAGGAGAATTTGATTACCTACAGTCAGAATACGACACTTTCGCCTTGGGCAGGTTCTGGCACAACAAGTACAGCTAATACAACAACTGCGCCTGATGGAACAACAACAGCTAATACAATTGAGATTACAACTGAAGGTCCATATCGAAACGTGGCTCAAAGCCCCGTAGGATTGGCCTCAACAGCGTACACTGCAAGCGTATACTTGAAGAAGTCAAACTGGGATTATGTTCGTGTAAATATGCAGTCAAGGACTAGCGGCAATGGTTATATTGACACAATATCTGCTAGGACAATAAATCTTTCAGACGGCACTACAGTGGGTACAGATGAAGGCACTCCAACAACAACAGATGTGGGCAATGGCTGGTATCGTGTAACGTTTTCTGGGACATCAGCAGGCACTGCGCAAACTATATTTGTTGACGCTAGTTTTGCAGACAGCACAGGAAACGGTGCGCCAGCTACTAACATTGCGTCAGGCTCTGAGTTCTTTATCTGGGGGTTCCAGCTAGAACAGCGCAGTTCCGCCACAGCCTACACAGCGACAACCTCTAGCCCCATCGTGAAATACCAGCCAGTGCTGCAAACAGCGGCATCCGGTGAGGCACGGTTTGACCACGATCCAGTGACAGGTGAAAGCAAAGGGCTGCTGATTGAGGAAGCTCGGACGAATTTGCTGACGCAGTCTGGTGATCTTTCTAACTTTTCTACTTCAAATTCTTCACTAATTACTGCTGCAGTTGTTGCTCCAGACGGCACTCTTTCTGGCAATAAAATACAAGAAAACACTACTGCAAGCATTAGCCACAGCATGGTCACGTTCCCACCTATGTCGGCGTCCACTACCTACACGTTGTCTTTATTCGCAAAAAAGGCAGAGCGTGATTACTTAGCATTAAACATCTACAGCGGATCAACCTCTTACTGGACTTGGTATAATTTGTCGAACGGTACTGTCGGGACGGCAACGAATAGCCCACCTACTTCAATGGAGGATGTGGGAAATGGGTGGTATCGTTGCTCTATCACAGTAACAACAGCCTCAACAGGAACCCCAAACATTGCTGTATATTCATGCGCTCAAAATGGTTCACTTTCATATGATGGCGATGGCTACTCAGGCATCTACGTCTGGGGCGCACAAGTAGAAGTCGGCTCCTTTCCAACGTCATACATCCCCACCTCTGGGTCTACTGTGACTAGGGCGGTTGATACTGCCGAAATCCTTGAAGCTACAATGCTGAACTACATCAACACTATTGAAGGCACATTCCAAGTTGACGCAATCTATGACCCAGACAACACAAAGGCTGCATTTGCTGCTTCAATAGGTAAGGATAATAATAACTATCTTGGTGTTGGTTATTCTAATAGCCCTAGTGGGTATTACCAGCCAACTCACGGCGGCGATATTAATTCAGGAGTTAGCCCCTTAAACGGTAAAAACAGGATAGCAATCTCGTGGGAAGGAACATCTGGGACTGTTCCTGTGTACTATGCAATGAACGGGGAAATATCAAGTGTTGACAATGGCGATGGAGGTATCACCTTCTTAGCGGCAACTCCTGATGATATTAAACTAACCATAGGATACGGAACGTTTAACGCTGTAAGTAGAAAATGTGCGCACATTAGTAAAGTTGCCCTATACCCAAAGGCACTTTCATCAGCCACCCTACAAGCCATGACGGAGGCATAAGCTATGACAACGTATTACCTCAAAGCCCCCTCCGAAGTGGCACTCTGGGAAGCCCTAGAAGCTGCATCGCTGGCACACAAAGAGTATGATCCCACTGATGCACTCAATAGTCGTCCTGATGACTTAGAGCCAGACGCTGAGTGGGATGGCCCCAGCGGCGCATACGAGTGGATGGCGGACACGCCCATGCTCGACATCATCGGCACCATGTATCGTGCGACAGGCACTATGCTGACTGACGGTGAGGGCATGGAGTATGCCGAGATGGAAGCTGTTGATGGCTACCACGCAAACCTTCGTGAAGAGCTAACAGATGAACAGGTGGCTTCACTGCCAACCGTAGATGCACCAGCGACACCGTATCGCAAGTGGGCGGGAGATGAATAATGGCTAAACTTACTGGAACAAACCCCGATCAGGTGCCTACAAATGCTGACCTTGGTACAATGGCGTATCAGGATAAGGATAATGTAAACATTGATGGTGGCAGCATTAACTTAAAAGATAACGATAAGATACAGCTAGGCGATAGCAGTGACTTGCAGATTTATCACGATGGCGGCAATAGTTACATCAGTGACCAAGGTCAGGGCGTTCTTTACATTCAAGGCTCAAGCAATGTTCAAATTGAAAGTGCAACAGGTGAGAACATGGCTGTGTTCTTGGCTGATAATGCTGTGGAATTGTACTATGATAATGGCAAGAGGCTAAACACAACTAGCACAGGGGTGAATATTACAGGTACTTTAGCTAGTGATAGTGGAGATGTAGCAGGTGAACTAATCGCAGGTAGCTACAACGAAACCTACGCTGCCCTCTCTGGTACATCCCCAGCGGTCAACTGCCACAATGGTAACTCCTTCAGCTTAACTCTATCAGGCAACACCACGTTCACCTTCAGCAACCCACCAGCAAGCGGCACGTCCTACACGTTCTCCATCGAGATCATCCAAGATGCTTCAGCTTCTGGCTACACAGTTACATGGCCTGCAAGCGTAGACTTTCCAGCGGCAACTGCTCCAACCCTGACAGCAACTGCTAGTGCGAAGGACATCTTCGTGTTCACCACACGGGATGGTGGGACTAACTGGTACGGCTTCACGGCGGGTCAAGCATTAGCATAAGGAGCTACAATAATGGCTACTAAGAAAAAGATGCTACAGGCTGCGGCTGGTAATGCTGGCGGTGCTGCCCTGAACGTAGAAGATGTGTTCAGCACTTATTTGTATACTGGGAATAGCTCCACACAAACAATTACAAACGACATTGACCTTGATGGCGAAGGTGGTTTGGTTTGGATTAAAGACCGTGATGCTGGAAATGGTCACAATTTTTATGACACCGAAAGAGGTGCGACTAAAAGGCTTGCATCTAACCTTACAAGTGCAGAAACCACACGCACGAATGGCGTAACATCTTTTAATGCTAACGGCTTCTCTGGTGGTAACGATGCTTCAATAAACACAAATGGCAACGACTACGCCTCTTGGACATGGAGGAAGGCCCCTAAATTTTTCACATGCTTAACCTATACTGGGAACCAAACAGTTAGAACAATTAGCCATAACTTGGGTTCTGTTCCTGGGTGTATTATTATTAAAAACTTAGATCAGTCAGATGGTAATGCAACATGGCAAGTTTATCATAGAAGTTTGTCTAACAACGCCAGCAGGTTTTTGCGGTTAAACACAACAGATACCGACTTTCCTGTAGGTAGTTGGATGAACGATACTGCGCCAACAAGTACTGAATTTACGTTAGGTACTGGTCTTGGTATGAACTGGAGTGGTCAACGGTTTGTTGCCTACCTCTTCGCCCACAACGATGGTGACGGTGAGTTCGGCCCTGATGGTGATTTAGATGCTATCAAGTGTGGGAGTTATACTGGTAATGGTTCTAGCACTGGCCCTGAGATTGACTTGGGTTTTGAGCCTCAGTGGTTGCTGGTTAAAGATGCGACTAGTGCAAATGACTGGTTTGTTTGGGACATTATGCGTGGCTTGCCAAACAAAGTGGCTAACTCAACCGCCAGTTTAAGTGCTAATACATCTGCTGCCGAAGTTACTCAATACGGCACGGGGCCAACACCAACAGGGTTTCAAATACAAGATAATAACGCAGCAATAAACACCTCTGGTAACACCTACATCTACATGGCAATCCGCCGTGGCACTAAAGTGCCTGAGAGTGGGAGTGAGGTGTTTGCTATTGATACGCAGGTTAATCAAGACCCTCCATTGTTTGACAGCGGTTTTCCTGTTGATTTCGCATTAACAAGAAATGTTAGCTCAACGGCTAACTGGGCAGTTGGCAGTAGGTTAATACAAGGAAAACAATTAAACACAGATAACGGGAGTGCAGAGACAAGCAATCCTGTGTTTGCTTTTGACTACATGGATGGCTGGAACAATGAAACACTATCCACAAACTCAAGTGTTTACTCTTGGATGTGGAAAAGAGCGCCGGGCTATTTCGATGCGGTGACTTTTTCGGGTACGGGAAGTGCAAGGACTGTAAGCCATAATCTAACAGTTGCACCTGAAATGATGTGGGTAAAGAGTAGAGCTGAGGAATCATGGGTTGTTTATCACACAGGAATAGGAAACGCAAAGTACCTCGTACTAAATAGCACTAGTAACACAATTGCAGAAAGTGATATATTTCAATCAACAAACCCAACAGCAAGTGTATTCTCTTTAGGTGCGGATATGTCGGTAAACAATTCAAACTACATAGCCTACCTCTTCGCAAGCCTTGATGGCATATCGAAGGTGGGGAGCTATGTAGGCACTGCATCACAAAGGACTATTGATTGCGGATTTAGTTCTGGTGCTAGGTATGTGATGATAAAACAAGTTTCTGGAAGCACCTCAATATCCGACTGGAGAATATTTGATACTACCCGTGCTATTGTGACAGGAAATGACGCTATCCTTGCCTTAAATTCAAACGCAGCAGAAAGTTATGGAGACTTCATAGACCCTGACCCATCTGGCTTTGCAGTAAGTGGCTCTGGAGCGACAAATGCACTTAATGAAACCTACATCTTCTACGCAATCGCATAATCAACTGACACAGGAGAATATCAATCATGTCAGAATACCGCAACAGAACAACAGGCGAAGTGAAGACACAGGGGCAATGGCGTTCAGCTAACCCCAACATGTCTTTGCCTCGTGTATGGAAAGCAGCCACACTAGACGCACTAGACCTAGACCCAGTGCTACGCAGCCCAGCGGCTACCACAACGGCATATCAGAATTCTGTGCGTGATGGTGTTGTCCAAGATGCTAACGGCAACTGGGTAGAGAACTACGTTGCCCGTGATATGTTTGCTGATACGACTGACGAGGATGGCGTAACAACCACTAAGGCAGAGCATGAGGCGGCTTATCAGGCCACACTGGATGCCAATACTGCCACAGCTAACCGCACCAAGCGTGATGGGTTGCTGACTGAAACAGACTGGATGGCACTCTCAGATGTAACAATGTCTGCTGAAATGACTACGTATCGTCAAGCTCTACGTGACATTACAACCCACGCTAACTGGCCTAACTTGGAAGAGGCTGACTGGCCTACTAAGCCATAGTACAATGCTCTGTGTCCTTGCATTTGTTTCGTTCAATCATGCTTGGACACAGGGCGGTAACCAACTATTCCAATACTGTTACTACGACTGTGGCCTTAAGAA
>Ga0208767_1000331_pt1 | contig 36861 bp, 52 predicted proteins | sample VirMetDEL_Mar_21_FD_184514 | JGI IMG/M metagenome (GOLD analysis project Ga0208767, IMG submission 184514) | Aqueous microbial communities from the Delaware River and Bay under freshwater to marine salinity gradient to study organic matter... | ecosystem: Environmental > Aquatic > Marine >... | reverse complement strand
CTTTATGTTGGTAAGAGAATCAGAAATTGCAGTAGTCAATGATTGAAATTCTAGGATGGGTTAGCACATTATTAGTCTTAGCCGGTTACATACTCAACGCTCAGAAATTAACTAAATATGCTATGATAACATGGATAGTTGGTGATATAGGTTGGGTAACATATGATTTTTTTATATATAATATAAGTCATATGATGTTAAGTTTTATCATTATTACAATTAATATTTACGGCATATGGAACGTATGCAAAACGCAAGAAAAGTAAATGGCATATCAAGCAATCGGTTATGATAAACGTGGTGGTATAATGCACGTGTGGGACGACGAATTAGGTCATCAAAAGTTTCCATTTAAGCCATATGGGTACTTACCAAATGAAAATGGACAATATCAAACATTAGACGGAGTACGATTAGATAGAGTTCCAGGCAATCATCGAGATAATCCAAAGGCATATGAATCTGACTTAAATGAAGAAGTTCGTACATTGATAGATCTATATTATGAAAATGATGATGTTTCAAAAGGGCATAGAGATTTTTATTTTGATATAGAAACAGCAAAAGACGAAAATGGATATAGTACTATTGACGACGTCCGAACTGCTATAACATCGATTGCATATTATGACAAAGCTGGTAATGACCGTAGAGTTCTAATATTAGATGAACGTAATCGCATTAAAGAATCAGTTATAGAAGGCGATAACTATGTGTTGGAAATATTCCGAAGTGAACGTGATTTGCTTACAAGATTCATTAACGCATTTGCTGAGATTCAACCAACGGTTATAACTGGTTGGAATACCGACGGCTATGATATTCCATACCTATTAGGCAGATGTAAAAAGGTATTAGGTAATCAGTCTATAAAGAAATTTTCTCCAGCTGGAATAGTTACACAAAATCCTAAAAGTAAAAAGTGGAAGATATTCGGTGTGTCTAGTTTAGATTATATTAAATTATACAAAAACTTTACATATACAGAACTTCCCAATTATAGATTAGATACGGTTGGTAAGACTGAGCTCGGTAAGGGTAAAGTTGAATATGATGGTGATTTAGATGATTTATTTGAGCAAGATATCCATAAATTTGCTTATTATAATATGACCGATGTTGATTTGGTATATGAATTAGATGAAAAATTACAACTTATTAATTTAGCTAGAACTATTTGCCATAAAGGACATGTTCCATATGAAGATGTATATTATGCATCTAAATATCTAGATGGAGCTGCAATTGTAGATCTAAAAAGAAACGGATTTGTAGCACCAAATAAACAATTTCGATTTATAGAAGAAGAACGACAAGATGCACTTGCGGGAGCATATGTAATGCCTCCTATTCCAGGATTATACAAATGGATATATGATTTAGATTTAACTTCACTATATCCTAGTATCATTATGAGTCTCAATATATCTCCAGAAACTAAAATTGGTGTTATTAATAATTGGGACGAAGAATGCCTACTAAGCCCTAAAAGTCAAGAAGTTAGTATTCATAATAACCCAAATACAATACCAGACGTAAAGCAGTGGTTATCTAACAATAAATATACTGTTGCAAGTAACGGAGCAGTCTATGATACTTCTAGAAAAGGATTTCTCCCAGCTATTCTAGAAAAGTGGTTTAATGAGCGTGTTACCTTTAAGAATAAACGAGATGAATATGAAGTTGGGTCTGAAGATTATAAATTTTATGATGCCTTACAATTGACACAAAAGGTTTTGCTTAATTCATTCTATGGGGTATTAGGATTGAAGACATTTAGATTTCATGATCTAGACAATGCGGGTGCAATTACAGCAACTGGTCAAAGTGTAATTAAATTTTCAGCAAAAGTAATTAACAAATATTACGAAAAAGAAACTGGTAAAGATCATTTTATAAATGCAAATGGAAATAAAGCAGAATTTTCTTTTTATACTGATACAGATTCTACGTTTGTTAGTTCGTTACCATTAATAGAAAAACGATATCCTGGTTTTGATGAAACAGACGAGCAATTCATGATTGATAAAACTAATGAGATTGCGTCAGAAATACAAAAATATGTAAATGCAATGTATGATCAATATGCTGTTGCATTTCATAATACAAACGATCATAGATTCCAAATTAAACAAGAATATGTAGCAAAGTCTGGTCTTTGGATTGCTAAAAAGCGTTATGCTCAATGGGTAATATTCAAAGAGGGTAAACCAACTAATAAAATGGATATCAAAGGATTAGACGTAGTTCGATCTAGTTTTCCGACTGATTTCAAAAAGATCATGAAGGAAACATTATGGTGTGTACTTAAAGAAAAAAGTAAAACAGAAACGTCTGATGTTATATTTGAATTTAAATCGTCTATACAAAAATCAGATGTTCTCAATGTAATGAAGAACTCCGGAGTCAAAGAGGTATCTAAATACATTAAAAATCGTAAACCATTTACCGGATATATGTCAGGTACTCCAGCTCACGTTAAATCAGCAATTAATTTTAACGATATGTTAACACAATTAAATACAGATGTAACTGATATTACAAATGGAGAAAAAGTAAAGTGGGGGTATCTCAAAAATAATCCATATGGGTTTGATACCATGGCATTGCGTGGATATGAAGATCCTAAAGAGTTAGTAGATTTTGTTAACATGTATATTGATAGAGATAAAATGTTTGAGCGTGATTTGCAAGGAAAGATAGATGATTTCTTTGCTGCTATGAATTGGGATAAATTACCAGAAAATAACAACATGGGTAAATTTTTTAGTTTTTAATGTATTTTTTTTTGTGATATATTTATATTAAAATATTTGTTTAATTGAAAGTATAAAACCCATGATAAAAAATTTACTAGCAGAAAACATGAGAAGATTTGGTACTAAGAATCTAAAAGAACAAAATAATAATGGTTTAACGACATTGACTAAAATAGTGGGTGATATAAAAACCAACCCTGAAAGTGTTAATAAAGGTTTATTATCTCCATCATCGGGGTTGATGATAACAAGTGATAGTGGGTGGAAAGTTTATGAAAAAGGTAATGTAAAGGGGATTACTCGAAGATTTGTGGGGAAACATTTGGGTAGTCTCCCAAAATTAGGTGATGTTAATACATACATTCAAATATCCACACAAGATAATGGAACAATTAGTATATCAATTCAGATGAAGGGGAAGAGTAAAAATATTACTTTAGGAAATGAGTTTAAAACCCTTAACGAATTAAACAAATCAATTTTAGGGGAATTAAGTACCGACGAAAACCAAATGTTTGGGTTTACTACCCCAAAGTTGTCTAAAAACAGTAAATAAAAAAATAATTTAAATAAAATTTCAGATTTTTGGAGATATGTAGACTAATTAAAATGAAACATAATTAATATTCGAGTGCTAGCGGCAATGAATTGGGGTAAATTACTTGAAAATAACAATATGGGTAAATTCTTTAATTTTTAATGTATTTTTTTTTTTTTGATATATTTATATTAAAATATTTGTTTAATTGAAAGAAAATGCTTAAATATAAGCATTATTAATAATTTAAACCATGATAAAACTGAAAAATATTCTAGCAGAAAACATGCGACGATTTGGTACAAAGAATCTAGCAGAACAATCATCTACTAAATCTAAAAATTTTAATTCCGGCGATGCTGTTAAAGTGCGGGTGATACAATTTTTAAGAAAATTTGGAGCAACTGATAATGATCTTATGAAAGGATTAAAAATTGATCAGGCAGAACTCGATCGGTTGGATACTATATCAGTTGATCTAAAAACTGCAGACAATAAAATGAAAATAATTGCAAAGTTTCCGTTGTTCAGTGCTATACTGGAGTCAGCTGATCTTCAGAAGAAAGCGGATTTGATTATGTTATATGCAGAAATGACCGCGGTTACGAACATGATTAGATCCGGATTTAATGTTACGAATTCAGCAGAAGAAGTAGCAATCATATTATATTTTATAAAAACGGAACGAGACGCACAAATAGTTTCTAATTATATAAAAAATCGTACTAAACAGGATTTATATACATATCTCAGATCGAACTTCAGTTTGATTAAAATGACAACACCATATGTGGGCGACTTGAGTATCATAGATTCATTACGTCGATTAAATGTTCCTATCAAGAGTTCAGACTCTTAGAGACGAAATTTCAGATTTCTGGGGCTATATAGACTAATTAAATTGAAACATAAATAATATCCAAGTGCTAGCAGAAATGTTGGCACTTTTTTACTGTTCGATTTGGTTATAATATCAATATTCATTATTTTAAATAAAAACGATATGTACGGAAAAAAACAATGGCGCGGCCGGGAAGTCGAAGGTCGTTATTCAGATATAATGACATTTTTTGTCAGAGAATTAGTTGATAACAAATTATCAGTAAAAGAATACAATGAATATCCTCATTATTATTTTACAATTGAATATATGCGTAAAATAAATACAACCACAACTTTATCAATTGATGCTAGAACATATTTAACTGTTATCCGAGATATTCTAGATTCTACTAATTGTGCCGTAACTATTGAAGCTGATTCGCTCACATTAAAGAACATACCTACGGATCTTGTTAACAGATGTCATATTATATATCGTATCCAAGATGATGCATTACAAGTGCTGAAAGACACCGATACATTGAGTATTGATGCTGGTTGGTATCGATGTCATATGATTGCTAAAATGCATATGCAAGAGACAAAACCATCCTCATACATGTATGACGAAGAATTATAAAAATATATTTTGAATTTTATATTATTTTTTTTATATTAAAAATAAAATAGTAGTATGCCTTGGATAAACGTAAATATAGATTTGGATGAGATTTATGATGATTTAACTACTGGAGAAAAACAGATGCTGGTAGAATGGTTAGATGCCGATGATTTCATCTCATTATCAGATGCAACTAAATTTTCTGGAATTATTAATCCAGATTTTAACGAAGTGTGTAATAAATTAGCTCAGTCTTATTATAAAATGAGCAAAGCTGATGAAGAAACTATTATCAAAATTATGAAAAAATACAACTCATGATAGGAATTATAGCAGGAAATTTTGATGTAATCCATCCCGGTTATATCCATATGTTCACGGAAATGAAACGGCATTGCGATCATGTTTTAGTATTATTACATACAGATCCTACCATAGAACGACCAGAAAAATGTAAACCAATATTATCAGTCGAAGACCGTCTAGACATATTGCATTCATTACGGCAGATAGATGAAGTTCATACATACACTACAGAAGCAGAGTTATATGATTATTTAAAAAATTTATCAGCTGCATTATCATCTAGAAAAACAACTATTAAACGATTTCTAGGCGATGATTATATTGGAAAATCATTTACTGGTGATGATTTAAATATCCCAATACACTATATTAATCGAGATCATGGGTGGTCTACAACTAAATTTAAAAAACAAATAGCAGATGAAGTACAGCGTAGTAGTAACATTTAGTATGGAAGGATTTCACAATTGGCCTGAAGCCAAGGATGTATTTCCAGAAGTTGCATTTTTGTCAGATAGACACCGACACCAATTTGGGTTTCGATGTTATGCTACAGTAACCCATACTGACAGAGATGAAGAATTCATATTAATGCAACGCAGAATTAAAAAACAATTACGAACTAATTTTGGAGGTAATATATTAGAATTTGGTAGAATGAGCTGTGAGGATATTGGAGAATGGATTTTAGATAATAATACTAATCTATACAAAGTAGAAGTATGGGAAGATTGGGAAAATGGAGCAATAGTAGAAAGATGAGAAAATTATTTTATTTTGGCTTAGAGCCACTAAAAGCTAGATACACGTATCAGCTATCAAAAGAATGGATGCCGGCAACATTTGAGCCGTATGCTAATGAATTAGAGTTTATTGATGTAGAAGGAGAGTTTGATCCTGATCAGCAAATTAAAATTGGAGCAGTATTAGATGCAGTCGGTAGAGGTAAATTTGCAATGAGTCAATGTGCTAATTTCTTAGATATGTTGAATCGCGATGAAGTAAAAGATGGAGATATTATATTTCTGCAAGACTATTGGCATCCGGGAATTGAGTCTATATTATATGCAATTGATTTATATGGAATTGATCTTAAGATTTATTCTATGCTACATGCTCAGAGTGTTGATGAATATGATTTTACATATCCGATGAGAAACTGGATGCGTGGCTTTGAGTTAGGTTTAGATAAACGAATGACAGGAATTTTTATTGGGTCTACGGTGCATAAAGAACAATTGAGAGAAGCTGGGTTTACAGCGCCAATACATGTTGTATCATTGCCAATTCATAAACAAGCAACATTATCAAAACTACCAGGATATAATTCTTTGGATAAAAAAGATGTTGTTGTGTACTCATCTAGGCTCGATAAAGAAAAGAATCCATTCTTCATGATGGAAGTAGCAAAAGAGTTTCTAAAACAAAAACCAGACTTTGAATGGCACGTAACCACATCTGGTAAAGAGTTTAGATCCATGCTACCAGGAGCAATTGATGCATTAAATAAACTAGCAGAAGAAGAACCTAGATTTAAATTACTAAATGGTCTGACAAAGGAAGAATATTATACAGAGTTAGCTACATGCAAAATACAATTTAATTCAGCATTGCAAGACTATGTGTCATGGACGGTAATTGAAGCAACAGCATTTGGAGCAGATATTGTATATCCAAATTTTAGATCATTTCCTGAATTTGTAGATAGTGATAGAATGTATAAACCATTTGATGTACAGTCAGCAATCGATACAATACATGATGTATTAGAAAATATCAAAACACATTATGATATTGTTGATACTTCAGACTTGGGCCGACAAATGGAAGGATATATTATTGCAAATGATTATGATAAAGAAATATGCGTTTGGCACGAAAGAGAATATTGTAAACATTTATTAAAACAGGAACAAAATGGATAGAAAAGATTTTTTATATATACCATCTTTATCGGCAGGATCAATGGTTTCTGCATTTAAAAAAGACACAAAATTTTCAGATGGCACTACTATGCGGTTCTTTTCAAAAGAATACCCAGAACGTTGGAGGCATCCTTATTTTCTAGTTACGGCTGGACATCATTATAAAAAAATGGATTTTCGTCAACAAATCGGTTTAGACGATGGGACATTTGTCTTTGGCGATTCGGGCGGATTCCAGATTGCAACCGGGGCACTCAAATGGGATAGTACAATTCGGGAAAAGATATTTCATTGGTTAGAAGCTAATTCAGATGTAGCAGCTAACTTAGATATTCCTCCCAGAGTTACATTTGAAAATAGATTCCATGATTCCATGAATATTTCATTTGATAACTTTAAGTGGTTCGAAAAAAATCAATCAGGTAAAACTAAATTTTTAAATGTAATACAAGGTACGTTTACTGATGAATATTCTACTTGGTATCATAAATTTAAAGACTTTGATTTTAATGGTTGGTGTATTGGCGGTCCTAAGAAATTAGTTGACTTTATGTATGTTATTGCATTAATGTTACAAGAGCGGGAATTCGAAAAGAAACATGTGCAGTATATCCATTTATTGGGAATCAGTAAAATATCAGATTTCTTTATACTAGGAGTATTACAAAAATTATTAAATACTCTGACAGATAATAGAATTCAATTAATGTCAGATTCATCATCGCCGGGACAATATCCGGTATATGGAACATATTTACACTCAGGTAACTATAAAACACAAACATTTACAGAATTATACTTTCCAAAAAATGCTGAGTATCGTAGAAAGACACACGCAAAACAAGGTAAAACCGGTATAGTTGAAATAGATAAAACAAAACATGTTTCATGTCAATTGGGTTGTCCAGCCTGTTCAGATTTTACGTATGAATATTTAGGTGGAGAAACAGCTGAAGGTTTAGATCGTTATTCGCAGGAGGGTATGCCGAGAATGGTTATACATAATACACATTTATATTGCGAAATTGTAAAAGATATAAATCAATTAACGGATAGCCATGTAGAATTATTAGAAACAGCAATACCAAAGGAGTTGTATGCAGTTGTAATATCATTATATGAAATGTTTAATGATCCTGATCAAGCAATGCATGTATATTCAAAGTATAAAAAGACATATAAGAAGTTCGGTGGGGATAGTATATCCACAACAGATGCCAAACAATTTAATAAATTTTTTACATATTAAAATAAGAAAAAATGGAAAAATCAAAATTTCAATCATTTATCAATCGCTACTATTTAGGTGGTAATTGCGAAGCAGTAAAGTTAGTATCTAATGACGATAACATCATGTGTGAATTAATAGACAATGATCAGACAGTTGTTGGTAATATAAAATGGCAAAACACGCCATTCGCCCAAGGTGATTTAGGAATTAATCATACTGGCGGTTTAATTAAAATGTTATCTGCTGTCGGCGAAGATATTAATATTACAGTTAAAGATAATAATGGTAAAAATTACGCAATGGAAATTCAGGAAGGTAAGACTAAAATGACTTTCATGTTAGCTGATACTACAATTATTCCAGCAGTGCCAACCATTAACGCAGAGCCAGATTATAATGTTACAATTAACATTGACGATGAGTTTATTAATAAATTTATTAAAGCAAAGAATGCACTACCAGATGCTAAGAACTTTGCAGTGCAGATTAAAAATGGAAATATTATCTTTATAATTAATTATACTACAATTAATGCAGATAATATCTATTTCGAAGTCGGTACGACAGATAGCAATGATATGCAACCAATATGTTTTTCAGCTGATAAATTAAAAGAAATTTTAACGGCTAATAGAGGCGACGCTGGTCGTATACTAATCTCACCAGATGGCTTATCTAGAGTAGAATTTGCAGGTCAGGATTTTGAATCTAAGTATTGGTTAGTTCAGCTACAAAATTAAAGGGTATAATGAAAGTAAAAGTGATTAACAAGTCAAATAATGACTTACCAGTATACGAAACAAAACTCAGTGCGGGCTGCGATGTTCGATCAACCCATAGCGAACTTATATATCCGGGTAGAACATCGTTAATTGGCACTGGTTTATTTGTAGAAATTCCAGACGGGTATGAAATACAAGTCCGGCCACGAAGTGGTTTAGCAAAAAAAGGAATTACTGTTCTAAATTCACCAGGAACAATTGATGCGGATTATAGAGGAGAAATTGGTGTACTTCTAATCAACCATGGCCACACACCTTTTACAATTGGATCTGGTGAAAGGATTGGACAATTAGTTTTAAATAAAGTAGAACAAATTCAGTGGGATGAGTCTAACGAAATATCTAATACAGAACGAGGTACTGGTGGTTTTGGGAGCACTGGAGAAAAATAATAATTTATGTTTACAAATATTGAAAATATCGAAAATAGTTTATGGACAGAAGCGTTCCGTCCAGATAATATAGATGGTTATATTGGTAATGAGCATGTAATTAATAAAGTAAAAATTTTTATTAAAAATGGCGATGTTCCGCATTTACTATTCTATGGTCCAGCTGGTACTGGTAAGACAACATTAGCTAAAATTATTGCAAACTCTGTCGATGCTGATTTAATGTACATTAACGCATCAGACGAAAACTCAGTAGATGCTGTACGCGATAAGATAAAGAGATATGCATCAACAGTTGGATTCAAAAGATGGAAGATTATTATTCTAGACGAAGCTGATTATTTAACACCCAATGCACAAGCAGCATTACGTAATTTAATGGAAACGTATAGTAAAACTACGAGATTTATTTTAACATGTAATTACGTAGAAAAGATAATCGATCCGATACAGAGTAGGTGTCAGACATTTGGTATTACGCCGCCAAATAAATCATTAGTTGCCGAACGGCTAGTATCTGTTTTAACGGATAAGGGGATTGAATATGATATTAATGACGTTGCTGCAATTATAAATGCATCATATCCGGATATACGTAGAGCAATTAACTCAGCACAGAGCCACGTTGTTGAAAATAAATTGGTTTTAGATAAAACTAGTGTCGTACAAGCAAATTATATGACTGAGATTTTAAATATATTAAAGTCACAATCAGCAGATAAAAAAACTGCATTTACAAAAATTCGTAAAATTATAGCGGATAGTAAGGTTAGAGATTTTACGCCACTATATACATTTTTATATGACAATTTAGACGAGTTTGCTGTAGGCCATATTGGACCAGTTATATTAATCATTGCTGAAAGTCAATTTAGGGATGTGTCTGTAGTCGACAAGGAGATTAATGTAATGTCAATGTTTGTTAACTTAATTAAGGAATTATAAATAATGAATCAATCAAATATAAAACAATCTGATCTTAAACCAATTACTTGCGAAAAATGTGGATGTTATTACTTCCGGCAAGTTATGGCTATTAATAAAGTTTCAAAATTTATCACAGGCGGTGATAAAGACACAATGGTACCAGTACCAGTTTTTAGATGTGATGACTGTGGGTTTATCCCAGATGAATTTAGACCAGTTACAAAATAAAAGAATAAAAAATTATGAGTAAATTTAAAGTTGGCGATAAAGCTATAAAAACCAAAGGATATGAATTTCCATGTACTATCATATCAGTATTTGAAACACTTAAAGGAGACATTCGTGTCGTTGGAGAAATGGATAATTATGGGTTGTTACATATATTTAATGAATCACAATTAACTAAAGTAGAAAAATAATAACTATAAATGGCTATCTATCGAGATATATGTACGATTGTATTCAAGACCAGCAATAGGAAAAACGCACGTACTAAAATCAAAGTTTTTAAAAATAAAACGCCGGATGATATTCTTAAAGTAGATAAACTAACTGGAATTCCTATTAATGCTATTATTTTAGAAATTGGTTTTGGACAGCGGTTAAATGAAATATACAAACATAAATACAAGCTATAAGTTATGAGTGATACAAAAAAAGGTGCTACAATATTTGATTTTATTAATGGATTAACTCACAAGAAAAAGAAATGGTCTGAGTGGTCAGAAGTAGACCAGAAAAAGTTTTCGCCATATATGATTAATCGTTGGTTGTCTATGCGAATCGAGTTAGTAGATTTTATTAACGAATTGCAACAATATACAATTGGTCAATTAAGACCATCTGAAACATATCGTTTATATCATGATTTTTTACCAGAGTCAAAAGCTTTTGCAAAATATATAAAAGGCAAATCAGATAACAAGTATGACAAACAATTAATATCACAAATTGCAGAGCATTATCAAATCAGTAAAACTGAGTCTACTGAATATATTGAGTTATTAGATTGGGATAGTTGCAATTTTTTGTTATCTAAATATGGGTATAGCGAAAAGCAACGAAAAACAATGTTAAAAGGAGTAAAGAAAAAATGAGTGAAAATCAAGAAACTGCAATTGAATATTGTGAAAGGTTATATCCAGAAACTACAAATGAATTTAAAGTGATTTTGGATGAGATGTACGATACGTTCTGTAAGAAGCAACGTAACTATGGGCCGGGTAATATTTCGGTAGGAACATCATTGGATACTGAAGATGATATTAAATTGGCATTAACCGGTCTTTGGTTCAGAAAAAATGATAAGATTCAAAGATTGAAGCAATTAGTCGTGCTAGGTCAACCAGACGAAGTGAGAAAACATACAAGATACATATGAAGATTTAAGTGTATATGGAATTATTTCGCAAATAGTACAACGAAAAAAGTGGGCTAAATAATTTGGAATACAATAAATATTTTCATATAATTTATAAAAAAAATTATGGCAAATCATGTATCTACATTTATAACAGTTGATGCTACTACTGATATAATACAACATCTTAAAGAAAAAATTTTAACAAATTGTGTGCATGATGGATTTGGTTTGGATACTAATTCATCATTACGTTTATTTTCAATGTTATATCCAGACTGGCCTACCAAGAACGGAGAACCAGATTGGCCAGATCGTTCATATATGTTGGAGAATGTAGGAGCAAAATGGTGTTTTTTAGAAGATTGCTACGTTAATAATGATGATACAATCATGGAACTTTCTTTTACTTCAGCATGGGATGCTCCAGAAAACTTGTTTTATGAGTTTGCAGAATATGTACGAAATTTAATTAAATCACCAACATCTGAATTTGAAATGGAACTTGCCGCAGAAGATGAAGCACTTTTACATTTATCTGGTGGATTTGCAAACCGATTTGGTACGGAATTTATATGTGATTATGATTGTAATTTTAACAGACCCGATGAGGGAGATTATGAAGAAACTGAACATCATGATCTTGCGTTAGACGAATTCTGGGATGCTGTAATAAATTATAAAAACGAACTTATCAACGAGTGTAAACAAGAACTAATAACATATCCATAGTATGAAATCAGGATACATTAATCCAATATATAAATTATCATTAAGCGATCCCAAAACGGTACCAGCGAAAATTTCATATTCGCAGTTCTCCATGCATGAAAAGTGCCCTAAACAGTGGGAGCTATCATATATAAAGAAATTAGCACCATATACTCAAAATATCAATACTGTTTTTGGAACGGCATTCCATGAGACTTTACAAGAATATTTAACTGTTTTATATACACAATCTGTTAAAGCAGCAAATGATTTAGATTTAGATAAAATGTTACTTGATAATATGCAGTCTGAATACATATCTGCTGTTGAATCTAATGGCGGCGAACACTTTTCAACACCCGGTGAATTAAAGGAATTTACATTAGATGGTATTGCTATATTAGATTGGTTTATTAAACGCAGATCTAAATACTTTTCTGCAAAGGATTGGGAATTAGTTGGGATCGAAGTCGAATTGTGTACTCCAGCATCTGATAAAAATCCTTCGGTGTATTGGTATGGTTTTTTAGATATAGTAATACGTAATACTAAAACTAATCGGGTCGTAATTATTGATATTAAAACTAGCCGTATGGGATGGAATAAATATCAAAAGGCAGATAAACTAAAAGCAGCCCAGTTAGTTTTATATAAACAATATTATTCTAAGCAATTTGGATTTCCATTAGAAAATATTGATATTGAATTTATGGTAGTTAAGAGAAAAATTCAAGCAGAATCAATGTTCCCGCAATATCGGATACAACAAATAAAACCAGCATCTGGTAAAGTTACTGTTAATCGAGCACAAAAACAAGTTGAAAAATTTATAGAGTCATGTTTTGATACTAGTGGAAATCGTATAGAAACAAGAAACTATCTTGCGATTGCTGGCAAGGGCGCAAAGCATTGTAAATATTGCCCATTTAAAACTGATTATGAAAATTGCCCAAAAGAGGGTAGAATTAGAGAAGAATGATGAATATTGCAGTTATAGGAAATACTGGTTGGCAAAATAAGCGAAAAATTAAAGATGTTATTTTTCAACTTAAAAACAAATATAGTGACTGTACTTTATTAGGAGCAGGCGGCAAAGAAGGTGCGGGATTGATGGTTCGGAAATTTGCATTAGAAATGGGATTAGATTATAAAGAATACAACCCATCATTTTCGGGATATAATTTATATTCTGCAATGCCTGAATCATATTATGGTAAGAAATATCATTTTAGTCAATTACACCATCGAATAACATTACTAGTAAAAAATAGCCAGTACATAATAATACTTGCTAATGGTGAATTAGATATTGTAATGCAAACGGCATATAAATATGCAAAAAAATTAAATATTCCGGTTGTTATTTTAAATTAGAATATTTATAATAAAGTTATAAAAAAAGAAAGAGTTGTATGGAATTACCAAATCTTACACGAGCTACAAACAGAAAAAAACGTAAAATTTTATTGTTATCTGATGACTTACGATTGCCATCTGGTATTGGAACAATATCTAAAGAAATTGTATTTAACACAGTTGACGAATTTGATTGGGTACAGTTAGGAGCTGCACTAGATCACCCAGAACATGGTAAAGGATTAGATATATCTGCGGAAATTAAACGAGAAACTGGTATCGAAGATGCCTCCGTTAAAATTATACCATGGACCGGCTATGGAGATCGTAATATTTTAATGGCATTAATTAATGCTGAAAAGCCTGATGCAATTATGCATTTTACCGATCCTCGTTATTGGACTTGGTTGTATGCATTAGAACACGAATTAAAAAATACATTTCAAATTCCAATTATTTATTATTCGATATGGGATGATTTACCATATCCGATGTGGAATGCCCCATTTTATGGTAGTTGTGATTTAATTATGGGTATTAGCAAACAGTCTCATAACATTCATAATGAAGTATTGCGACAAAATGATTTTTCTGTTACAGACTTAGATGAAACGAGTGTAAAAGAATCTGTTGATGCAAATACAATTTTAACTAGCTTTGTACCACATGGATTAAATCATAATAAATTCAAAAAAATTGCAGATACTGATGCATTATATCAAAAAATGTTTAATGACATTAAAACGGGGTATAATGTAGATTTTGTCGTAATGTGGAATAATCGAAACATCAGACGAAAACAACCAGGAGACTTAATATTAGCATTCAGAGAATTCAGATCTAAATTACCAGTTGAACAACAAGACCGGGTAGCATTACTAATGCACACTGCTATCGTTGATGCAAATGGCACCGATTTACGTGCTGTATGGAAAGCCGTTGCTCCCGAATGTAAAATTATATTTTCAGATAAAAAACTTGGCTTAGATGAACTTAATGCTATGTATAACGTAGCAGATGTGGTAGTTAATATAGCTTCCAACGAAGGATGGGGACTAAGTAGCACAGAGGCAATGTTATCCGAAACACCGATAATTAACAATGTAACCGGAGGATTGCAAGATCAATGTGGATTTCTAGATGAAAATGGAAATTGGATTCGATTCAGCGGCGAATTTACAACTAATCATGCTGGAAAATATAAAAATCATGGTAAGTGGGTTAAACCAGTATTTCCATCAAATCGTTCATTGCAAGGGTCTCCACAAACGCCATATATATTTGATGACCGGGTAGATTATAAAGATGTAGCAGATGCTATTCTTTATTGGTATAATATGGATGAAAGTGAAAGAACTCAATGTGGAGAGTCCGGCCGCAAATTTTGCCTAGAAAATGGATTAACGGCTGAAATGATGGGAGCAGCAATGAAACAATGTATCAATACGTTATTTGAAATTAAGCCGAATAATGCAATTAGATATACTTTAAAACCAGTTACGCAAAATCAATACGAAAATATAGGAATTATATAATGAGAAATGTAGTTATAACATCACCGGTGGCAACGCAGTCTGGATACGGGCATCATGCCAGAGAGTTTATTACAAATGCAATGGAATTAATGTCTAGAGATAGAGTAGGAGATGATGCATGGGATATAAAACTAGTATCCATGCCATGGGGGTCAACGCCAATGAATTATCCAATACCATTACATTGGCAAGAACGAATCATCGGCCTACCATTACAAGCGAAACCAGAAATATGGGTACAGATAACAGTTCCAACTGAATTTCAGCCTGTTGGAAATTATAATATTGGAGTCACTGCTGGTACTGAGGGAGATATATGCCCTGTGGAGTGGATAGATATGATAAATAAGATGGATGTTGTTGTTGTACCATCGAAATTTACAAAAGAAGTCTTTGAGCGAACTGCAAAAGATAATAACAAATCTATTACATGCATGCTGCGCGTTGTAAATGAATATTTCCGACCAGAAGTATACAAGAAAACAAAAGTAGATGATCTAGTAGACATACGAGGAATAGATGAAATACCCGAGTCAAAATGTTTCTTATCTGTTGGTCATTGGCTATCTGGTCAAATGCATGAAGATCGAAAAAATATTTCTGGGATGTTGTATACATTCTTTAATACATTTAAAGGTAAATCTAACGCACCTGCACTCATATTAAAAACATCTGGTGCTACATACTCAGTTATGGATCGATTTGAAATTACCAACAAGATAAATCAAATACGAGAATTATTTGGAAATAAAACTCTACCACACGTATATTTACTGCATGGTGATTTATCTGATGTAGAAATGAATTCATTGTATAACCATCCCAAAGTAGTGGCAATGGTTTCGTTTACTAAAGGAGAAGGATTTGGTCGACCGCTACTAGAATTTTCAACAACTGGTAAGCCTATTATTGCTCCATACTACTCCGGCCAAACAGACTTTTTACACCCAGAACATATTTGTAAAATACCCGGAGGATTAACTCCAATACACCCATCGGCTCAGAATAAATTTTTAATTGATGGTGCAAAATGGTTTACGCCTGATTATGTTCAAGCTGCAAAGTTAATGAAACGGGTTTTAAAACATTATAAGACACATTTAAATTTATCAATGAAACAGCGCACTCATGTGCAGAGAAATTTTACAAAAAAACACATACAAGAAACCCAATATAAACCACTATTTGATGATATTGTAAGTCAATTAGAGACTACGCCTAAACAAGTAGAATTAAAACTTCCAAAATTAGAATTACCTAAACTACAAAAAGTGTAATAAATTAGGATAAAAATATTTTATTCATTATAATATAAGAAACCATTATGAGAAGTCGATGTCCATTAGATATCCATTATTGGATCATGAATATTATAGATTCATGCGAAACTCCAGAACAGGCCGATGTTGCAGAAAATTGTGTTTTTAATTTTCTCAAAAATTATAATGGCGCGAAACAATATATGGCAGAACTTCTTAGAATATTAGAACATAAACAAGATGAATTGTTATTTTTGGATGGCGATATAAATATGTTTGTTTAAATTAAAAATATATACTACAAGTAAAAAATGAAAATCTCTTACGCTATAACAGTTTGTAACGAAATCAATGAATTTAAAACACTCTTTGAATTCTTAATCACAAATAAAAACGAACAAGATGAGGTCGTTATACTCGTTGATGAGACAAACTCTTCGGCTGAAGTTCGAGATTATGTAGAAACAGTAGCAGCAGAGTGTGAAGATCAAAATGTAATTAGATCTTATCATGCACTCAATAACGACTTTGCCCAATTCAAAAACAACCTAAACTCCAAGTGCTCCGGCGACTACATCTTTCAAATAGATGCAGATGAGATTCCAAACCAGCATTTAATTACCAATCTTCCATTTATATTAGAAAATAATCCAGATGTAGATTTATTCATTGTGCCCCGAGTTAATACCGTTGACGGTTTGACAGAAGATCATATCCGAAGATGGGGTTGGCGCGTAGATGAGCGAGGTTGGGTAAATTGGCCGGACTATCAGAGGAGGATCTACAGAAATTCTCCTGATATACAATGGAAAGGATCGGTTCATGAAGTAATTGAAGGACATGGTAAGTATACATTTTTCCCAGCAGATGAAGATTTATCATTATACCACCCTAAAGATATAGATAGACAAGAAAAACAAAATAATTTCTATGAGCAATTATAAGAAGAAAGTGTTAATTACCGGCGGGCTTGGCTTTGTTGGGTATAACTTAGTAAAACGATTACAAGAGACGACAGACTATGAAATAACAGTAATTGATAATTTGGCATCCGCATCTAGTAGCACAAAAAACATGGTTACAGATGTTAATTATTTCATTGATGATATTAATAATATCAATTCAGATAAATATAATAAATTGAAATTTGATTTGATATTTCATTTAGCGGCATTGGCTAGAATACAACCATCTTTTAAAGACCCAAAATCATACTTCCAATCAAATGTAATGGGAACGGTTAATATTTGCGAATTTGCCAGAAAAATAGGGGCAAAGATTGTATATGCCGCTTCCAGTTCAGCATACGGAGGCCCAAAGTTAAATCCATATTCATTCACTAAATATACGGGTGAAGAAATACTAAAAATGTATTCGGATATATATGATGTATCTACTGTATCAACTCGGTTTTTTAATGTATACGGAGATCGGCAGCCAACTACTGGCGAATATGCAACCATAATTGGGATTTTTGAGAGACAATTTAAAAATAATGAAAAATTAACAATTACCGGCGATGGGGAACAACGTAGAGATTTTACTCACGTGAATGATATATGCGATGGATTAATTTGTTTAAGTAACGATACACATACTGGAGAAGTTTATAATCTAGGCACCGGTGTAAATTATTCAATTAACGAAATTGCCGCAATGTTTTCTGATAATATTAAATATATTCCAGCTAGACCAGGAGAGGCTAGAACAACATTAGCTGACATATCGGCTACACAAAAATTTGGCTATCAACCTAAACAAAATATTACTAACTACATATACTCTTTTAAAGGAATATCAAATGAAGCGTGATAGTATTATTATATATGTATCTTCAAGAAATAACTATGATATGTTAGAAAATGAGGTATTGAAAAACATCAATACTGAAGGTTTTGAATTTATCAATGTTGATGACAATTCTTCTGTTAATGAATTGAATAAAGGTAAAGCTATTTGCAAACAACATGATGTTGTTTTTCTGAAGAACAAAGATAGGGGCGTACAAATGGCTACGCAAACACTTATAGACTATGTTAATGAAAATCGTCCCAATTGTAAATGGATAGTTTGTTTTCAACATGATATATACCCTATATCAAAAAACTTTTTTTCGAAGTTAAACAAATATATACAAAGCGATAAACTCGATGACTTTGGTATAGTTGGATTCAATGTTTTAGATCATGGTAACTACACATTAAATAGTTTACAAGAATTCGATCGAGGAGAGTCCCCGCTAGGAATGATAGGAATGTGTCATTTGTCAATTCGAGATAATTCTAAACGTTGGTTATGTACAAAACGGCAAACAGAATTACTGAAACAAGAAGTATGGAGATCTCCATTTATTGTAGAGTTTCCGATGTGGGCAGCTGTTGGAATAAATGTTTCAAATTGGAATAAACATATAATTGCAACAAATCAATATCATTTTCACTTATGGCTACCTGATATTGCTATGCAATTCAATCATAAAAATAAACCATGTTTAATTTTACCAAATTTGTATTGTTTAAACAATCAATCATTAAAAGAAAAATACAACATAAATAAAAATTCGGCACAGGGAGCAATGCAAGGAAATGATTATCACTTTGGTGAATATTCTAACTTTGAAGCATGGAAAGACAGATGGGGTTGGCATTATGAAAATGTTCATGAATATTCTGATGTAATAGAGCAACATTATGCAAATACTCTTATTTTAGAATTTTTTAATCATAATATAAATAACGGGCCATTAAGGAGTTTTGGTATATGAAAACATTTGCTCATATAGTAGGTACAAGACCTAATTTTATTAAAGCGATGCCTGTCTATTCCGAAATGACAAAAGCAGGTTGGCTGAATTATATTATTCACACAGGTCAGCATTATGACGAGTTGATGTCAGATGTATTCTTTAAGGATTTACATCTACCTAAGCCAGATTATTTTCTGGACTCGACGGCACTTCCTGATATGATCGAAAAGATTGGAGATGTATTATCGAATCACCTATACGACGGAGTTGTAATATATGGCGATGTTCACAGCAGCCTTGCCGGTTGTATCGCTGCTATGAATTTAGATATACCTGTTATTCACGTGGAATCGGGTCTTAGGAGTAGAGATAAATCAATGCCCGAAGAACGTAATAGAATTATCATTGACCATATGGCTAAGTATAGATTCTGTACAGAGAATATTGGAATTGAGAATTTGGTTTCTGAAGGTCTTACATGTGGGAATTATATGGTTGGTAACACTGCGATCGATAGTTTAAAGTTATTCAACCCAGTTCGTAACGAATTTGCTAAGTTTGTATTAGTCACCTTACATCGTCCATTTAATGTAGATGATCCTAAAAAGTTGTCAATGATACTTCGAAGATTAGATAATCTCAAAATACCGGTTGTATTTCCAGTTCATCCAAGAACAAAAGCAAACCTTGATATAATCAAATATTCGAACATAAAATTCATTAATCCGTTGGGCTACAAAGACTTCTTACAAATGATGAAGAATTGTCATTATATGATATCAGATTCAGGCGGAGTTCAGTGTGACGCAGCTGCTATGAATGTTCCGTTATTCACACTACGACCTAGTACCGAGCATCAAAAGACGTTAGATCTAAACATGAATAAGCTAATTAGTATCAACGATATCAATATTGAATCTATTAACACATGGATCGAACAAAAATGGAATAATACAATTTCGCCAGTGATTGAGTGGGATGGTTATGCCGCACATAGATTAGTAAATAAATTAAAGGAATTATTATGAACGTATTAGTAACAGGTGCTGCAGGTCTAATAGGCAGTCACACTACAGACTTATTACTCCAAAATGGACATATGGTCGACGGAATAGATGATCTGTCATATGGTACTTTAGACAATTTATCAGATGCTATAAAAAATAAAAATTTTAAATTTATACATGATAAGGTAGAGAATATTAAAAATTATAAAACAAAATACGATATAATTTATCACTTTGCATCTTTAAAAAAAGCATGGGATGGTAGTGTATTGTCTGCAGATATATTAGACACAAATTATCACATGACTAAGATCTTGGTTCAGCGTTGTTTGCAACATAAAACTAAGTTTATATTTGCATCTACTAGTGATATATATGGTAATTCAAAAACGTTTTGTGAAGATGACAACATAACAATGGGTGCTGCTACTAATATTCGATATTCATATGCATTGTCAAAATGGCATAGTGAACAATACATACTAAATACCTTTCAACAACAAGGACTAGAATGCACTGTGATACGTATTTTTGGATGTGCTTCAAAACGTTCGTCGAAAACATGGAGTGGTGGACATGTTCCATTATTTGCTAAATTAGCATCCGAAGGAAAAGATATAATAATACACGGAGATGGAATGCAAACGAGATCGATCTCACACGCTAACGATATTGCTACAGGATTTGTTTCGATATTAAACTATCCAAAAGAAACAAATGGCGAAATTATTAATTTAGGAACAAATGAACAGACAACAGTAAAGTATATAGCCGAATTGATTAATACGTATTTCGAAAAACAATCAAAAATAGTATATGTGCCTACAGAAAAAGTATTTGGTAACTATCAAGAAATATTAGTTAGATTTGCAAATATTAATAAAGCTAAAAAAATCTTGAACTACAAAATTAAAAACAGTACAAATTTTGTAGTTCAAGAAATTTGTTTAGATTTAAAATTTAAAAAATGAAAATAGCAGTAATAACACCAGTAAAACATTTACCTGGAGTCCCCGAAATGATTGAAAAAAAGGGCGAAGTTTTTTACTTAGAAGAAGGTAATAAAACCGAAGTCCGGGATTTATTGTTATATAATAATATTGATACTATTATATGCAATCCAAACCAACAAACATATAAAATTGATTCTTGGTTATTAGATGGAACTAATATAACATTAATTAATACGTGTTCAACTGGCATGAATCATATTGATGTGGATTATTGTAGGAATGCTGGAATTAAGATATATTCATTAACTAATGATTATAAGTTAATAAACGAGCTCCCATCAACAGCGGAATTGGCGTTTGGATTAATGTTATCATTATTACGACAAATTCCAGAATCGATAAAACATGTAACAGACTTTAAATGGGATTATACAAAGTTTGTAGGAAGGCAAGTTAAAGATTTAAATATTGGTATTATTGGATATGGTCGATTAGGTAAAATGATGGCTAAATATTGTGATGCATTTGGCGCAAATGTATATGTTTATGATCCGTATGAGGTATCAGAACCAGATTATATCGATGTAGATATAAAAGAAATGTTTGAAATATGCGATGTTATTTCTTTACACGTACACGTAACTCCAGAAACAAAATATATGATTAACGAACGACTTCTTGGAATTAGTCAGAATAAACCATATATTATTAATACATCGAGAGGAGAGATTGTATATGAAAAACATATTGTACATGCATTAGAAACTGGAATTATATCTGGGTATGGAACAGATGTGATTGAGAATGAATTTGACAATTTGGCAGAATCTCCTATAATACATGCAATGAACAAGGGAGAAAATATAATAATTACTCCGCATACGGGTGGCATGACAATAGAAGGACAAACAAAAGCATATAAATGGGCAATAGATAAATTATGAAAATATTAGTAATTATACCAGCAAAAACGGATTCCACTAGATTACCTAAAAAGAATATACAAAAAATACAAGGTAAAACATTGGTGGAATATTCAATTGATTATGCTAAACAAAGCAAATATAATCCAAAGATTATCATATCCTCAGAAAGTGATGAAGTTTTAGATATTGCATTAAAACACAAAGTAACATTTTCTCAAAGACCAGCACATCTACTTAAAGATGCGGAAGTAACGGATGTGTACATTGATTTACTTAATTCAATACATTCATTAGATGGGAAATATGATTTGGTGGTATGTTTACAACCAGATCACCCGGATAGAGAACATACATTTGATTATTGTGTAGATTACATGGTAGAGAATAATTATGATGATTTAATTACAATTGAACCATCATTCAAACGAAGTGGATCGGTACGTATTTTTAAGTATGATCATTTGATGAATGGACATGTATCAAAAAGAATTGGCTGTATTAAGGATGATGCAACTGATATACACTATCAAGAAGATTTAGAACGAGCAAAAGAAAGGTTACAAGGATAATGGCAAAATTTGGAAAAGAACGATTCCCGGAAAATTACCAATCTGCGGTTGGCATGAATGCTAGATCGACACTACATGAAAATTCAAAAGAATTGGCTAAAATATTGAAGGAATATGATGTACTAGAAAAAAATGATAAAGTATTCGAAATGGGATCTGGTCCTGCTAGAAACTTACATTATATTTACAAAGAATTTAATACTAAGTATTTAAATTTCTATTGTAGTGATTTATTCAAAAAATCATCATTGGCAAATATGTCACCAGAGATTCGCGAAATAATACACTTCTTCGAAGGCGACTCCGAAGACGTTGCTCATAATATGCTAATGACGGATTTGAAGTTATTGTTAGTATCAGATCATTTTATGCACTTACAGTATGATAAGGCGGATTCGATAATAAAAAGAATTAATGGATCATGGAAGCCTGAATATATAATGTTACGCGAGTTAAAAAAGGAATTTGAAACGCCGGAACATCCTAGGCTATTTCATGATTATAATCAATTTTTAGAAAATTATGAATTAGTTCACGAAAGAACAAGTATACAAGACAACGCATATTTTATTTGGTTATTAAAAAGAAAACAATGATAGTAATAGCAGAAATTGGTTGGAATCACATGGGTGATATGAACCTAGCAAAACAAATGATCGTCGAAGCTGCAAATAATGGAGCAACTCACGCTAAATTTCAATCCTGGTCAGTATCAAAGTTAAAGCCAGGATCGTGGGATACTGACGGACGCCGAGAAATATATGAAAAGGCAGAATTGACACTACAAGATCATTTATATCTTAAACGTATTTGCGATGAAAATGGTATTGAATTTATGTCTTCTGTATTTTCATTGCGGGATGTTGAATTATATAAGAATGTTACAACGAAATGTGTTAAGATACCATCTTTTGAGAGTAGGAATTATCCGCTTATTAAAAAATGTATGGAAGTCTTTGACAAGGTATTTATTTCAGTTGGCACTACTACGTGGGAAGAAGTAAAACGATTATCGAAAGTAGCAGATATCAACAAAACGTGCGTAATGCACTGTGTTTCTACATACCCATTAGATCCACGAAATGCAAATATTGGTAAATTGAAAGAATTAAATCGTTTATTTAAATGGACCGGATATTCCGATCATATGCAAGGGGTAGAATCTGCTAAAGTGGCTCTAGAATTTAAAATTCACGCAATTGAAAAGCATTTTACAGTTGACACTACATTGCCTGGCCGCGATAATAAATTTGCTATTTTACCAAATCAACTAAAAGACTTGTCAGATTATATAAAATTAAGAGATGAAATGATGATTGATCGCGGGTTGGACTTACAAGAAGTAGAAATGGATTCTAGAATTAATTATAGTGGTAGGTTTGATGGATAACGTTAGTGTTATTATACGAAATAGAAATGAATCTGAGTTTATAGGGTTTGCAATACAGTCTTGTTTAGATCATCTAGTAAAACCCGAAATAATCATAGTCGATAACCAGTCAACCGATGATTCATTGGAGATTGTAAATCTATTTAAAAACCGTGCTAGCATTAAAGTAGTTACAATTAACGACTATACTCCAGGTAAATCTATCAACTTGGGAGTACGCCAAGCATCTAATAAGTATATATTAGTATTATCAGCACACGCTCAGATTACTAAGTTAGATTTAGATTTAGTTAAAAGTGAATTAGAATACAATGTTGCTGTAATGGGTCAACAAAACCCTATATATCGAGGTAAAAAAATATCAAAGAGATACATTTGGTCTCATTTTGGTAATAAAACGATAACTAATTTATATTCTGATATCGAAGGTCGTTATTTTTTACATAACGCTTTTTGTTTTTATAAAAAGGATATGATAGAACAATACCCTATGCCAGAAGATGTGCCTGGGAAAGAAGATAGATATTGGATCAAGGACTTAGTAGATATTGGTTATGATTTTTTATATACTCCGGAGTTAACATGTAATCATTTTTATACAACTGGCGGAGCAACTTGGAAAGGTATAGGATAATGAAAAAACGGGTTTTATTATTATTTACAAATCATAGGGTAGCCGAAAAACTATGGCCTATTATACCGGAGTTAGCATCAGATTATACAATTGATTTATTTTGTATTGGATTATTTAGCAAAGAAACACCTTGGGTCGGCGATGTAGATGAAAGAGATATAAAAATAAATAAATATCGGGAATATATTGATCATATTATATATGGTCCGGGACTACGATACCATGGCGATTCTATAAAAGATGATTTGGCATCATATGTCGATCTTTCGTTATATCATTTAGTTATATATGATGACAATCGTAGGAAATCTGAGTACAATATTCCGAATTTTTATTCTAAATGTAAAAAGCACAATATAACAGTTGTTGGGAATTCGCATGGCAATGAAGACCGGCCGCACCAAGAAAATGGCGTTGCGTATGATTTCGCAATGGATTTCCAAACAGGCGGAATACCAGCAAATGATACTCTAATTTCAAAAAAACGCGGAAATAAGCATATTTTAATTATAGCAAATTTCTTGGGTAATAGGGCCTCAATATTTCCGGTAAATTTTAATAAGTCTTTCATCGACCAATGCGGTATACATTACTTACAGGAAAAGTATAATTGTCCGGTTAAGGTAAAAATAAAAACGAGACTAGATAAACCAGATTATACAAACGATATTAAATATGTTAATGATTTATTAGATTGTGAAGTTATTGCCAATACAGATGATATTGATCAATTAATTGCCGATTCGATATTTGTAATCGCAGCTCCATCTACATTGTGTTTTAAATCAATACAATTAGGAATTCCAACTATACTAATTCGAGGTGCCGGAGCAATCGGTAATTTTAAAGATTATCCCGGACTTGTTAATTTGAACAAACAAGAAGTTATCAATAGTTTAGAAGAACAATTCGAACACGGTCGGTATACAGATTATATTGCAAAAACAATTGCTGGAGGCGATGCATTTTCATCTTCTACTGTATATGTACAGGAATTACATAAAAGATTAAAGGGACACAACAAACTAGTTGTATATACTGCATTATTTACAGACGATATTAAACAGGTTCACGGACTATTACCAGAATATAACGTGGCCGGCATTGAATTTATTTGTTTTACTAACACACCATATTTAAAATCAAATACATGGGATATTCGAGTTGTAGATCTAGAAGGTGGTGCTCGTAAGACAGCTAGGAAGTATAAAACATTGCCGCATAAATATTTGCCCGATTATGGCGCCTGGATTTGGATGGATAATTCCTGTATATTTAAATATCACCCGCGCGATTTATTTGATTATTATATGAATGGATATGATATGTGCGTGCATGAACATTGCGATCGCACTAGTATTATAGATGAAGCTAGAATTATACTTGAGTACAAATTAGACGATCCTGATATCGTTAACTTACAATTAACTAGATATTTAAACAATGGATATCAAGAAACCGGCTTATATGAAACTGGTATTTTAATGCGCCGTAATACGAATAAGATTATTAATTTTAATAAAATGTGGTGGAATGAAATTAAGAATAACTCAATTCGAGATCAGTTATCATTTCCTTATATTCTTTGGCAATGTCCAGAAATTTCATTATATAAAATTAAAGAGACGTTTGTAGCACATCATTCAGAATTAAATAAAAAACAATCAGAACATTTCGAAACGGTACCGAAAAATATAATTAAATTAAATGAAAATAATCTATAGAATATCAGACGCTGGGTATAAAAAAGAAAAACCAGATTACATAAACAATGAAACATGTTTAAAGAATGCTACTTCGGTATTCAAAGATGTAGATTGGTCTATTATAGCAGATAATATATCCATAGAGACAAATGACATGATTCAAAAATATAAATCTAGAGATCATATATATTATGCCTCAGTTGGACATGGTGCGGGTACTTTTAACTTAGCATTAAACGAAGCTTTGACTTACAATGATGATGATATAGTATATTTTATTGAAAATGATTATCTTCATAAACCAGACGCTGTAAAAATATTAAAAGAAGGATTTGAATTAGGAGCTTCATTTGTAGCCTTATACGATCATCCAGATAAATACCTAGACCCAAGTAAGGGCGGCAATCCGTATTGCGAAGGAGGAGCGGAGGATACTAGGGTATATTTAACGGATAGTTGCCATTGGAAAATAACCAATAGTACAACAATGACATTTGCGGCAAAGGTATCTACGCTAAAACGAGTTGAATCAATATTAAGAAAACATACATCGGGAACACATCCAAATGACTTTCAAATGTTCTCGGAATTGAGGCAACTTGGAGAACTATTGATAACTCCGCTACCAGGATATGCAACTCATGGAGAAACTAGATGGCTAACGCCTTTAACAGATTGGAGTACGGTATGAAAGGAACAAAATTAGTAGAAGTCCCATATTTCCTAAATCAAATTACTGATGTAACGCGTGATATATTGATTATTGGAGAATGTAAAGGTGGAAAGGAAGGAATTAGCGAAAGTATACATAGACTGGGTTGCATTAATGTAACTACTACCGATATTCTAGAATCGCTTCCAGATTCGTGGTTACGTAAGAATACCAATTGGGAACATGTTAAAACAGATTTTATAAAATTTGATGAAACTCGTAAATTTGATTATATCATAGCAATATCAGTGTTTGAGCATTTTGGTATGTTTTGGGAAGGCAAAGCATATGATGTTGATAGCGATATCGAAGATATGGTTTTATGGAATCATGATATACGGGGTATATTAAAAGCATGTAAATTACTTAAGGATGAAAAGTCGAAACTCATCATAACGTTACCAATTGGCCCGTATATGAATTATAAAGAATCTGGGTATCCGTTTTTGAGGTATTATGACCAACAACGCCAAAACATAATCAAGAAAACATTAATTGATAATAACTATAGATTTTCGGAATCGTTTTTTATATCAACAGATGCCGGGTTGCAAAACTGGCAAAGTGTAGATAACCAAATTAACCATCCGGATTATTATAGAAAATATTGCAATATTTACACCCCAAATATCATATGGGGTTTAACGATACAATTATGATCTCAGTAATTATCCCAACATATAAATCGCCAGAAATGCTTGATCTATGCTTAAAATCAGCAATCGAAGGACAACAAAATAAAAATCAGATCATAGTTGTCGTAGATGGGTTCTATGACTTAAATAAAGAGGTCTTAGACCGATGGAAAGACTCAATTGATATACTGAACCTATCGACCAATCAAGGTCTTTGTAGAGGGACTAATTTGGGGGTGTATAATGCTAGATTCGATAAAATACTCATAGTAAATGATGATAATGTTTTCCCTAAAGATTGGGATGTTATTCTTGAGTTAAATTGGAGCAATGGTACTTTAATCTCACCTAACCAAATCGAACCATACCCAAGCATGTTCTCTCAATTTCATATCAAAGACTTAGGTAAAAACATAAGTGAATTTGATTTAGATAAATTTTGGGAATATGAAAAATCCATCTCTACAGAAAAACAAGATGGGTTTGGTTCAACATTGCCTATATTCATGTCTAAACAAGATTACTTAAAAATGGGAGGATGGGATGAAAATTATGAATTAGGAATGGTAGCAGATTGGGATTTCTTTTTAAAGGCAAGTTTAAACAATCTGTCTTTGGTTAGAGTATACAATCTACATTTCTATCACTTCGCATCTGCATCGACTAATGGACAAGCAAGACAAAGAGCTGAGAGAACCGGGCATGAATACGCAAAATATAAATGGGGCGACTATATTAAACATGACCCCAACACCAATCTAAAATTCATATAAACATAGCAGAAATATATTTCGTATACATATTTATAATAAAAATTTATAACTAAAACGAAATATGTGTATGAGCTATATACCCAAATCAATTATATTTACAGTTAAACTAAATATTTTACTGTAACATGAAGACTTCTACAGTAATTTTGTTATCGGTACCAGTTGTCTCGATATCATTTATGTGTTCATACTTTTTCGAACTGTCAATGAACAATTTTGAACAATATCTAGCAGTTATTGGAGTAATGTTATTGGATGGATTTTTTGGAATTATAAAAGGTATTCGATTAGAAGGATTTCAGACACGCAAAGCAATAAAAGTATTAAAAACGTTGTTTACATGGATTGTAATACTCACGGTGTTGCTCATGGTAGAACGAGGTTTCCCAGGGACTAGTTGGCTATCTGAAACTATTATACTCCCATTTATTGTATTTCAATTAATGTCTGCACTTAAAAATGCATCATTGGCTGGATTTATTCAAAATGAGTTATTGAATACTATATTAGATAAAATTGATAAACACAAAGGATTGAGAAATGAAAAACATAATAATCAAAATTAAAAATAGTTTAGTTGAATTATTCAAAGATGATAATTCCATTAATGAAAAATCAATAATTGGCTTCATGGCATTCTTAATGATGGTAGTCACTTTAAGTATTGACATCTATACCGGAGTAAAAGGGTATGAAATGCCAATACATGAATTTGTATTCAATGGTTTCTTGTATATTACAATTGGAGCATTAGGTATTGCATCTATAGACAAAATTTGGGGCAAAAAACAGGACAAAGAATAATGTTTTTAAAATTAGGATCTAGAGGTAAAGAAGTAAAGGAACTTCAAGAACTTTTAGAAATAGATGCAGATGGCATCTTTGGTAAAGGCACAGAAACAGCGGTTAAAAACTGGCAAACAAAAAATGGTTTAACTGCCGATGGTATTGTAGGCCCTAAAACTTGGGATGAAATGGGTTTGGCAACAACTGATGCTTCAGAAAAAGTTTATACTACAGAGAATGGTCTAATCATTAACAAACATTTTATGCCAGCTGATGAATACTGTCATGGACCAATCAAACCAGAGTGGGTCTTTTTACACCACACTGCAGGCTGGCATAATCCATATAATACTATTAATAATTGGGCAAATGATAACAGAGGTCGAGTTGCAACCGAGTTTGTTTTAGGTGGACCATCAGTTAAAGGTAATGACGATAAGTATGACGGCGTCATGGTTCAAGCATTTCCTGAAGGCAACTACGGTTGGCACTTAGGAAAGAATGGATCTCAAACAATGCATAAGAACTCTATTGCAATTGAAGTATGTAACTTTGGTTGGGTTAAAGATGGCAAAACATATGCCGGTACTAAAGTTGATGAATCTCAAATTGTAACGCTTGATAAACCGTTTAGAGGTCACACTACATGGCATAGATATTCAGATGCTCAAATTGAGGCTATTAGATTATGGTTATTGTGGATCGCTGAAAGAGATGGTATTGATATTAGAGCTGGTTTACCAGCATTGATCAAAGAAAATGGTGCCGATGCATTTGAATGGAATGAAGATGCATATTACGGTAAAGTAAAAGGTTTATGGACTCATACCAACACGAGAAAAGACAAAGTTGATATGTTCCCACAACCAGAATTAATGGATATGTTGGTAAGTTTATAATGTAGGAGTTTAACTAAGTATATTTTTATTATAAAGAAGTCCAACTTATATATGAGTTTGGAAAGGTTACGACTTAGATTTTAAATTAAAATTTATAAAGTTATATCAATATTTTAAAACTAAGGGGTAATTATGAAATCATTAATAAATACTATAACAGACACTAGAATGGTATATTTACTAATGTCAATCGTTCTGTTAACTGGATATGCGTTAGAATTGTGGGAACTTATTGTATTCGTAGCTTTTATGCTTAACGTTGGCGTATGGACTGGATTTTGTCCTTCAAAATGGGGTTTTGGTAAATTAGGATTTAAAAAGTCTAAGTTATAATGAAAGCACTCGATGGAATTTCATTAAACTCGCGAATATCTCTTGTAATAGCCGGGTTAATTATGATGACTTTCTTTGCAGTTCAAACCTGCATTGTATTTGGTCTGTGTGAACCTTCGATATTCCTTGCTAAATTTGGTTGGGGATGCGTTGTATTCTTCATGCCACCATTCTTTAAAGTAGTTATCGAATTTATTCAGAATAAACAAGAAATTAAAGACGATTTAAGCAAGAAAAACATATATCTAGAACACGCTGCTAAGATTATCAGGCATGATATGCATAGTGGTATTAATACCTATTTACCAAGAGGTATAAAATCTCTTAAACGTCGAATTACTGATGAGCAAATAAATGAACTAAAAATACAAGCTCCTCTTCAGTTGATTACCGATGGATTGCATCACGCACAAAAAGTATATAGTGGGGTTTATGAATTTACTAATTTGGTAAAACAAAATGCACAAATGGCTACTGAAGAGTGTGATGTAAAGGAAATATTATCTAGTTATCTTAAACTAACCGCATATAAAAATCAGGTAATTTTAGATGATAATTTACCAAAATCATTGAAAATAAATGAACCACTTTTTTGTACTGCAATTGACAATTTGATTAGAAACGGATTAAAGTATAACGATTCACCAACAAAATATGTAAAAATATACCAAGAAGGTAGCTATCATAATGGAAGTTACATAGTTATAGAAGATAATGGTAGAGGTATCACACATGAAGAATTCATTGAGTTATCTAAACCATATACAAGAAAGGAAGGTCAGAAAGAATCTGGTACTGGTTTAGGATTAAACATTTGTATTGAGATTTTGAAAGAACATGGTTTTGATATCAAAGCAGAAAAATTAGAACAAGGAACAAAGTTAAAAATAAGGATTGATAATGATTGATACTCTTATGTTAATCGATGATGAGAACCTCTTCCACTTAGTATTTGAAGATGCGTGTTCTCTATTAGATATGGCACTATCTATTGAAGCATTGGATAGCTCCGATGAAGCCGATAGGTTATTTAAAAAGTGGTTTCCAAATGACCCAGACCACGAAAGACCAGAATGCGTATTCGTTGATTTGAATATCATAGGTTCTTCTTTCGATGGTATTGAAATGATTAGAAAGGTTAACTATGAGTATGGTAATGGTGTAGTTATCGGAATCATATCATCATCAGAGGATGAAGAGGAAATTGAAAAGGCAAAGAAAGTTGGCGCACAATTTTGGATTATTAAATCTGATGATATTGAACCACGTTTAGAAGAATTCAAAGAAGATTACGACGGGTATAAAAATAGAACTGCACCATTTAAAGTATATAGGTAAAATGGTGATAGGTTATGAAAATATCAAAAGAAGCACGTGACGTACTTTTAAAAGTTGCAAAAGAAAAACGAATATATGTAGAAGGTAACTTTCTTAAATTATTGGAAGCAGATGAAGGCGATTCAGAATTCCAAAAATACTTAGATAAGTGTAAAGAGAAAGACGTTACTACTCGTAGAAAACGACTTGAAATAACCAAAAAAGTTCAAGAACAAAACAAAGAACTAGAATCTGCTGCTAAAGAAAACATTAGAGTTAATAAACAATTAGAAAAAGCTCTGGCAGAAGCAAATACGTCGTTAAATGATGCTAAAACAGCAAAAAAGATCGCGGAATCTGCAAAATCAGATATGGAATCTGCATTAGAAGAAACTAGGTTAGCAAAAGAAGAAGCAGATATATTGCGAATTAAAGCAGAACAAGCTAAAGAAATTGCAGAAACAGATCTTTCGATACTCCAAAAGAAAACACAAACTGAGTTAATGGGAAATATCGTAAAAGTTGCTCTTTGGGTAATTATGGGAGTTGGCGTAATTACAACTGGTCTATATGTATTTGTATTACTATATGGGCATGATTCAAAAATTATAGAATCGACCTGGTCTAATCTATTTGGTATCTTACTTACAAACTCATTTAGTATTATAGGTACTATTATGGGAGTCAAACATGCAACTGCAACTCAGCGTAATAAAAATTAACAATACATTTTTATTTATCAAATAATTTTTATAATATATTTATATGAATTTAAAATTAATTTTTACTGCATTTATTCTATTTGCAATAGGACAATCAGTAGTATGGTTTCAGGTCAATGGGCCAATTATATGGCCAATTGCTAAACAATACCGATGGATATTAATATTATTAGGAATTCCTATTACATATATTTTTATGAAGGCAACTGAATCTGCAGTTAATGGGTTTGATGGCGAATTTTGGCCTTCTAGATTTGTTTCATTTGTTATTGGAATAATCATTTTCAGTGTATTAACATGGATATTTCGCGGCGAAGGAATCAATATTAAAACAGCAGTGTGTCTATGTTTAGCAGTTACTATTATTTTTATACAGCTCTTTTGGAAATAATAATATTTATATAAAAGAATATTATCATGTTAACAGAATACGAAACACAGTCAATTTTAACGCCAACGTTATGGAAAGACAAATCCATTTCGGATAGTATTCGGTTGGGATTATTAAAGATTGCAAAGTATTTTTATGATTTTTTAGATATAACAGCTCCAATTAAAGACGTGATACTTACGGGATCATCTGTAAATTACAATTGGACTTCAAATTCTGATATTGATTTACATGTTGTGATTGAATATTCAGATGTAGATGAAAATGAAGATTTGGTACGTAATTTAATGATGGCAAAGAAAAATATATGGAATTCTAAATACCCGTTAAAACTCGGAAATATGGATATAGAATTATATGCCCAGGATGCATCCGAACCACACACATCAACTGGTGTATATTCATTAATGAAAAACGCGTGGGTAAAGAAACCGAAATACCGAGAAATACAAATCGATGACCAAGAAATTGCAGATAAAGCAAATCCATTTGCTTATATGATTGATAACATTGATATAAGTAATCCAAATGCATTACAAGACATCGATCGTTTACGTGATAAATTAAAAAAGTTTAGAAAATGTGGATTAGATGCTGGAGGAGAATATTCTTTAGAAAATTTGGCGTTTAAATGGTTACGCAATGAAGGATATCTAGCTAAGTTATCGGAATTACGCAAAAAAGTTATGATGCAAAATATGGAATTGGTGGAAAGTAAAAATATCGATGTAGAATCTGTAATACGCAGACATTTATATACTAAAGATAAATTAACCAATGATGAATGGTCAATGCTTTCTGAATATTTGGATGCTGTAACAGATCCAATGGGTCAATGGGAACATCCTGGTATTTGCACTATAATACCTGGGAATGATATTACAATGCAATTCGTTAATTATCCAGTATTTGGCTTTGATGATACTGGACACCATATTATAATGAAACCAAATGAACGGCATAGATATCCAGGAACCAGAGTTTTTGAAATACCTATGAACCGACCTGACTATTTAGAACTAGTAGAAAGATTAACAAGATGAGTTCAAGAGGACTAGGAGACGATATTAAAAAAATAACATCTGCAACACGTTTAGATCAATTATCAAAACATATTGCTAAAATATTAGACGAAGATTGTGGGTGTGATAAACGACAAGAATGGCTAAATGAAAAAACTAAAAATTGGCCAATTTATAAAAAAAGGAATATAGATGGCAACAATAAGTAGAACCGGAATAACAGATGGCTCTGCAATTCAATCAGAACATTTAACAAGAATTATTGACGCATTAGATGGCACTGCTACTACAGATGTCATAGCAACAGGATCATTTACTGGTTCATTCGATGGAATTTATACAGGTACAGTTGTTAGTGCATCATATGCCGTAACTGCTTCACATGCATTAACAGGAGTTGGTGGTTCTGGAATATTTGCACAAACCGGATCATATTATGCAACTACCAATGATTTACAAATAACTGGATCGTTGACAGTAACTAGTGGATCTGGAACTAGTATTGTAGATTTCAGTACAGCAACTGCGGTTAGTGAATCTGCTGTTAACATTGCAACTAGTTTAAAAGTTGATGGTAGTTTTAATACTGATTATTTTCTTGCAGAAAGTGGATCATATAATCTAGAAGATATAATTAATCCAGGTGGTATTGTTGATATAGAATTAAAGCAAGCAGCTCCATTATTTATTACGCTTCCATCGCCATCTACATATCTAGGATCGCGCTATACATTTACATTTCAAAGAAATACCCCAAACCCAGCTGCATATGTTCGTTTTAGTCAAGCATCTACATTACTAGCAGCAACTGTTATTGATGTTACTGGGAATTCGTTTATGACAAAAGCAACAACAATGGTTTCATCATCATTAGGAACACCGACTCCGGAAACTAGAATAGATCTTATTGCCGGAAAGAATTTTTGGCATATGAACATAGTAACAGAAGATGGAGTAGATTGGTACTCTGCTTAATAAGGATAAAATATGATACAAGAAGATTATAATAAACATGAAGGTAAAATGGCAAAACATGATGCAATGGAATGTGCAGATGATGCTAAAGCCGTTGCCGATATGATTGAGAAAACAGATGATTTGCCAGAATGGTTAGAAGCTAAAATAACATTGGCTGCTGAATACATGAACACGGCAAAAGATTGGTTAACATATAATAAAGCTGGTGATTCAATGTTGGCCATGAAAACACAATTAAAATCATTAGTACCAGAACGTATAGAAAAAGTAGATGGTAAATGGGTTGTATATCCAAGTAAAGGCAAAAAGCCATTGGGAACGCATGAAGATTATGAAGCAGCTTTAAAACAATTGGCAGCTATTGAAATAAATAAAGGAAAGAAATGAATTTATTAAAACATTTACTTTTAGAAGCTAAAACGGGATGTCCTGCTGCAACACAAGACGTTGATCTCAACACTAAAAACAGAAACAGTACTAGGAAAAAACATGCATATGGTCCAATGAATCCATCTGCAGAAAGTGATGGTTACTGGGAAAAGATGAGTGAAGAATGGGAAGGAGCTACTCCCGAAGAAGCACGAGGTATGCGTTGTGGTAATTGTGTAGCATTTGATATTTCAAGAAGAATGCAAAATTGTTTACCAGCAGTAGAAGTCCCAGAAGATTTAGAAGATGCTGACCCAATGGATGTTGCAGATAGTATGCTGGTTGATTTACCAGCATCAGACTTTCCGGGTATGCCAGAAGATGCTTACGTAGGTTTTGGATATTGTTGGATGCATCATTTTAAATGCCATTCGGCAAGAACTTGCGACACGTGGGCAAAAGGCGGACCAATTGATTCAGATAAAGTTTCAAAAGAATGGGCACGTAAAGCAGGAGTTAGTAAATAATGATTAACGAAGATTTACGAGATTGGTTTGGTACTGGCAAGAAAGGCGGAGTTGCCGGCGGCGGCTGGGATCGATACAACGCACAAGGAGATAGAGTTGGCAAATGTGGAGATGCTAAAGAAGGAGATCCGTATTCTGCTTGTTTGTCTAAAGAAAAAGCAAAGAAGTTAGGAAAAGATGGCAGAGCTAAGTTTGTGAAAAGAAAACGAGATGCACAGAAAAAAGGCGGGGACGCAAAAAAAGGTGGAGAACGAAAAAAAGGTCAAAAGCCAATTCGCGTAAAAACGGAACTTGCAGAAAAGTTAAATTTATTTCTGGAAAAGAACGTTCCAAATGATCCCGATAAATGGTCATATGCAAAAGCCCAAGCAAAAAAGAAATATGATATATACCCATCTGCATATGCTAATGCGTGGGCATCAAAAAAATATAAAGAACTCGGTGGCACATGGAGAACAAAAAAGTGATAACGCTTAAACATATATTAACAGAGTTGAAACAACCTAAATTTAAAAGGTTGCCATTATCATATGGACTATCGGATCTATCTCCTATTATAGATGCAGAAACCATGCAAGAACATTATACGAAACACTATAAAGGATATACCGATAAATTTAATGCGGCCTGTGACGAATTCAATTATGCTTCAAGCAAACATGGTTTAATGGAGCGAGCTATAGATATTTGTAAAAAACATTATAAAAAAGATGTTATTAGAAATAACGGCGGCGGATATATAAACCATATGTTGTATTTTGAAAATATGACTCCTGACTATAAAGCTCCTAGTGCTAAACTCAAAGCCATGATCGCCGATGCTTTCGGAAGTTTTGCTGAATTCAAAGATCAATTCAAACAAGCTGGATTAGATAGATTTGGATCTGGTTGGGTGTGGCTATGCAATGATAACGGTAAACTAGAAATTTGTAGTACTGCAA
>Ga0208767_1000330_pt1 | contig 36864 bp, 36 predicted proteins | sample VirMetDEL_Mar_21_FD_184514 | JGI IMG/M metagenome (GOLD analysis project Ga0208767, IMG submission 184514) | Aqueous microbial communities from the Delaware River and Bay under freshwater to marine salinity gradient to study organic matter... | ecosystem: Environmental > Aquatic > Marine >... | reverse complement strand
CCCATTAGACTTCGTGATTACCAGCAGCGTGCGATTCGGGGGGTATGCGACACCCTCCAATCGCACAAGTCTGCGCTGGTCGTTTCGCCTACCGGCACCGGCAAGACCATCCTGTTCGCGGAGGCCGCGAAGATGGCAAGCAAGCGGTGCATGGTCATCGCCCACCGGGAGGAACTACTGACGCAGGCAGCGGAGAAGATCGAGATGGTTACGGGTGACCGTCCGGAGATCGAGCAGTCGATCTTGTGGTCGAACGAGGGACCATTCAGCAAGTCGAAGGTGGTCGTCGCCTCGATCCAAACGCTCAACGCAAAGATGAAATCAGGAAGAAGGTTCGAGAGGTTCGACGCTTCCGAGTTCTCACTCCTGATTATTGATGAGGCTCACCACGCAGTTTCTACTACATACCGACGAGTGTGCGAGTGGTTCCACAAAATGAACCCTAGTTGCAAAATTTTAGGTTTTACTGCAACTCCTGACCGCTCCGACAAACTCGGACTCGGTGCTGTGTTCGACGCGGTCGCGTTCGACTACAACATCCGGCAGGCAGTAGATGACGGCTGGCTTACTCCGATCAAGAACACCGTTGTGTCCGTGGACGGGCTGGACTTCAGTGGCGTGCGGAACACTGCGGGCGACTTGAACAAGGCCGACCTTGCAGCGGTGATGGAGTTCGAGAAGGTGCTGCACGGCGTGGCGGTGCCAACGCTCGACTTGATCGGCGAGCAACAGACGCTAGTATTTGCGGCTTCCGTCAAGCAGGCCGAACGTCTCGCAGAGATTTTCGACCGTTACAAACCAAACTCTGCTGGGTTTGTGTCCGGTGCTATGGAGCCGGATCGACGGAGGGATGTAGTCTCCCGGTTCCGTGGAGGCGACCTTCAGATCCTCGTCAACGTCGGAGTGGCGACTGAAGGTTTTGATGTTCCGGGGGTTGGTTGCGTGGCAATGGCTCGACCGACCAAGAGCCGTGGCCTTTATGCCCAGATGGTGGGTCGGGGCACGCGACCAATCCCCGGTGTGGTGGATGGCCCGGCAACGCCGGATGATCGCCGTGCAGCGATCGCAGCCTCCGACAAGCCACACTGCCACGTCATCGACTTCGCGGGCAACAGCGGGCAGCACAGGCTCATACACGCCGCCGACATCTTGGGCGGCGAAGAGCCAGAGGAAGTCATCGACCGTGCCTACGAGATCGTAGACAAGGGCGTGACCGACGACGTGGCCGAAGCCATCGAGATTGCCAAGGTGGAGATCGAGGAAGAGGAGGAGGAGAAGCGTCGGCGGTCGCCGGTCAAAGCCTCCAAGGTTTCCTACAAGACCAACGAGTCGGATCCGTTCTCGACGCTTGGCATTCGCCGCGAGTCCGCCAAGTTCATTCCGTCAGGCGGCGGGCTGACCGGCAACCAACTGGCAATGCTTGCTAAATCCGGCATCGACCCGAGCGGATACTCCAAGCAGGAACAGAAAATGCTGCACACTGAACTGGTGCGCCGCATCCGCAAGAAGAAGTGTTCATTCAAGCAGGCCAAGGTGCTTTCCAAGTACGGGTTCAACACTGCACAGATGTCCTTCAAGGAGGCTTCGAGCCTTCTGGACAAACTGGCCCGCAACAACTGGAAGCCAATGGCTGGGTAGTCAACTGTAGTTAACGGAGATAGCAATGGAATCTGAATGGATTAGGGCCAGCAGCAACAAGCCGTGCCCCGTGTGCAAAAAGAAAGACTGGTGCCTTGTGGCGGTCAATGGCGGCGCAGCCATCTGCCCAAGGGTCGAGCAGGGTTCGGTGGCGTACATCGACGGGTCGGGCTGGTTGCATCGCTTTGGCGACGACAAAATGCCGAAGCCCCGCCTGCGTGTGTCCCCCAAGCCGTTGCCAGAACACAACCAAGTGCTGGCTGACGTTTTCGCCGGTCTTCGCAAGCAAGTCACCCCCCAGACGCTAAAATCGTTGTCTCAAGAACTGGGCATCACCGAGAAGTCGTTGGATCGGCTGGGTGTTGGGTTTTCACAAACCAAGAACGCCTACGCATTCCCGATGTCTCGGGCACGCAACCGGTTCTTGGGCATTCGTTACAGGACAAAAGATGGACAGAAATTCGCAGCGAAGGGCAGCAAGCAGGGTCTGTTTGTTCCCACTTCCTTCACACTCTCCAAGGCGGTCGTCGTTTGCGAAGGCCCTACCGACACCGCTGCAATGCTCGATCTCGACTTCAATGCCATCGGGCGGGCCAGTTGTAATTCGGGTGTCCGTCTCGTCCAAGAGATCACCCAGAGCAATCCAGTAGCCATCTTGGCCGACTCGGATGAGGCTGGCCGTGCAGGTGCAATGCAGTTAGCCAAGAAGTTGCCGAAAGCCGTGATTATCGAGCCAGACGGTTGCAAGGATGCGAGGGAGTGGGTGGCCAAGGGCGCGTGCCGTGGCCGGGTATTGGAAAAGATTTGGGAGGCACGCAATGCCTAGATCAATCACTTACGACGACAAGATGGCTTTCGTGACCGACTACGTCTCCAAACTTCCAAGTGCGCAACAGGTCGCTCTGCTACAAGAAGCACCCGCAGAAATGACCATGGCCAAAACGGTGGACTACCTGTATGCAAGAATCGCCTCGATCGTGGCAAGCAACCATCCCGGACTTCGATCTAATCAGCCCGAACAGGCTGTACCGAATGCACTTCGCCCAACGAAGCCGGTGGAAGAAAGCAATCGAGGTGCAACTGGTGGCTTACGGGGGGGAGATGCTGGAACTGAACCCCAAGATCGACCTGCGGATCACGAGGTTCTACGGGTACAGGAAGAGGGCGTTGGACAAGGACAACCTGTACGGGGCATGCAAACCACTGATCGACGCCATCCGTGGGCACAAAATTATCCCGGATGACACGCCAGCCCATATAAACTTGTATGTCGAGCAAGAAAAAAGCCCCGACAAAACAAGTTTCGTGCGAATTGAGGCATCGGAAACTTGAATTCCCGTTAATATAAAATCGCTATCTCTTAAGTAGGATCGCTGGAGGAGACGAATATCTCTTTCAGCGATTCTCTTTTTGGGGTACACCCGTGGAATTTGAGATCCAGAGCCTGTCGAAAGACAGCCACGAAGTCAGTTTCCAAGTTCCCCGGAAGAGTTGGGAGCAGTGGTTTCTGCTGTCGAGCGATCGTCACCACGATAACGCACACACCAACTGGGACCTAGAGAAAAAGCATCTTGACGAGGCTGTTGCACGCAACGCGGGCATCCTCGATTTCGGCGACCTTTTCTGTGCTATGCAGGGAAAGTGGGACAAACGTGCGGACACAGCGCAATGCAGGCCGGAACACAAAGAGGGCCGCTATCTCGACTCACTCGTCGAGACGGCAGCGGAGTTCTACGAAAAGTACGCGCAAAACTGGTTGTTCTTGTCATCAGGGAACCACGAAACGTCGATCCTCAAGAGGCACGAAACGGACCTGACTGAACGCCTTGCGGAACACATGGGGCGTAGCAAGAACGGCAACCCAATAGTGGGGGCCTATTGCGGGTACATCCGGTTTCGAGCAAGCCGCGAAGACCAGAACTCGACGCAGGGTAGTTTGGTCCTTTACTACCACCATGGCTACGGCGGTGGTGGGCCAGTGACTCGCGGTGTAATCCAGACCAACCGAATGAGCGTCTACTTGCCCGACCCCGACATTGTGGTCAGCGGCCACACGCACGATTCGTGGGTTGTCCCGGTCGCCCGGTCCCGGCTCGCTCGGTCTGGGAAGACCTATATTGACCGGCAAACCCACATTAGAATCCCCGGCTATAAAGACGAGTTCACCGGGGGAGACGGGTGGCACAACCACCGGGGCGGACCCCCGAAACCCAATGGTGCGTACTGGCTAAGGATCTTTGCGAACTCCAACCACGAACTGGACTACGAGATTCGGGAGGCCAGATAATGGCAACAAGGCCCAGAGTCACTCCTCGGCAGCAAGAGATTCTCGGTCGCTTCACGGCTGACATGCAAGAAACCGGTTGCGATGCCATTATCGTTATCGGGACCTCGACAAAAAAGAACAAAACACGATCATTTGTGTACCAGCACGGCAACGAACTTCTTTGCAACAGCCTTATTCACCACGCATTCCAAACCGAAACATTCATCTACCAAGATGAAGAAGAAGTAGAAGATGACAATGACTGACCCCGAACGAAAAGAGTTTCACATTCAAACCATCTTGAACTTCCTCCAGTTGGTCGTTCTTGTCGTAGGGGTTGCTTCCATTTTTATGACCATTGGTCGCAAGGATCAGATCGTCAGTAGCAACGCAGAAAACCTGACCACGATCGAGAAAATCGTTCACGAACTGGTCAAGTCACAAGTTGCCGGTGCTACCAAAGATGGCGAACACGACCGGGTCTTAATTGATCTCAAGGCCCGTATTTACGCATTGGAGCAAAGCCGATGACCAACAAGAACTTCTATTACGCCGTGTCCGCAGCCGTTGGCTTTTTTTTCGTTGCCATGGCTGTGCAGGGCTGCGACCTCCAGAAGATGATCGAGGTTGACGTGCCCCGGGAGGTCCAGAAGGCGATCGGCTCCGAGGAGACGATCACACTTTCCGACTCGCGGTACGAGTGGGATCGCTGGCAGGACTGGGTCCGATCCAACAGCGAAGCCTTTGCCCGCAACATCGAAGACGGCAACGAGCGGGTGGCCCTGATCGAAAACCTGACTGCCATGGGGATTGGCGCGTTGGGAGAAGTCAGCAACACCTTCCCCGGTGGGGCGGTTGTGTTCTCTGGACTTAGCCTTCTTGCTGGCTGGTTCCTGAAGCGACCCAGCGAAGACAGGGTTGTCGCCAAGGAGAAGGAAGATTCCTACAACGCTGGAATCGAAAAGGGCAAGGCAATCGCTTCGGCCATTAAGGATGCTGTCGCGGAAATCAAGGAGTCCTAATGGCTCGTGACTACAAGAAAATCTACGCCAAGTACCAGTCTTCCAAGACCGACATCAAGCGTCGTTCGTGCCGAAACAAGGCCCGGCGTATTGCTGGCTTGAAGGTTGGAGATCCTCGTGAGGTTGACCACAAGGATGGCAATCCCTGCAACAACGCCAAGTCGAATCTTCGCATCGTGAGCCGAAACACGAACCGAAAGAAGGACAACAACAAGTGGCGGAACGGAGGCGGGGTGAAGCGTGGCTAGTTTGCAACTGACATTCAAGGACATCCGAGAAGAGGTACAGCGATACCTCGGCTTTGGCCGCACCACTGCGTGGGCCACCATGACGCCCGCTCAACAAGGGGATGTCCTTAGCGTGGTGAACCGTGGCTTCCGCCAGTTCTACAGCCCGATGCCGCTTCCCAATGAGTCATCTGGTCACGACTGGTCGTTCCTTCGTGGCGAAGGTTTGATTAGCACGGAAGCCCCATACAGCACAGGAAACATAACTACCGTTGGCCTTGCCGTTAGTATTGCGGGCGGTGGAGTCTTTGACGCTAGCACGCATCCAGACGCTCTGCTAATTGCCAATGGTGAATACCGAAAAATCACAGAGGTAGGTGGTGCAACCGCCGCGAGCATCGACAGGGCTTTTTCATCCAACCTGTCTTCCTCTGCGTATGAAATCTTGGATGGAACCTATTTGCTACCGACAGACTTCGGCGGGCTGCGTGGTTCTATTACGTTCAGAGACAACTCAGACGAAATCCCACTTCGCCTAGTCAACGAGTCTGCGATTCGAAGGTTGCGATCGGACGAGCCGGTCAAGCGTGGCGTTCCCGAATACGCAGCCATCGTCCCAGCCGACACAGAAAACACTTCCGAAACCGCACAACTCTACAAGTTGTCGCTGTGGCCGTATCCGGACAAGGTGTACGATTTGTTCTACACCTACACCGTTTACGTCAACGCTTTGAGTTCGGATAATTACGCAATAGCCGACGACAATCACGTTCCGATCGGCGGTGCTTACCACAGCGAAACGATTCTTGCTTCGTGCCTTGCTATTGCCGAGCAGATCGTGGACGAATTCAACAACCCCGGCAAAATGCAAGCCAAGTTCACCGAGCGGCTTGCTGCGTCAATTTCTTACGACCGCCGGAACATGCTTCCTGACGGATTTGGTTACAACGGGGACCATTCCGATCACATCATCCCTGACGCCAAGCGGCGTAGGATTCAAACCGTAACCCGTAACAACGTCTTGTATCCCTGAAAGGCAAAACAATGTCCGGACACAACGCAGTCTTTAACCTTGGCGAAGATCAGCAGGGCACCGAATTTGAAGGCAAGTTTCTTCTGGCGCAGGCGGGCGCACCGAGCAACAGCACCGACACCGGTTTTGGCAAGGGCGCGCTTTACATTCGCACAGACGGCACCAACAGCAGTACGACTTGGTACGTCAATCTCGGAACCGCTGGCTCGCCGAATTGGACCGCCCTCACTATCTCCTGACCGTAAACTCCAGTTGACGGAGGGCCTCTATGTCCGCTGAAGCACTATTGCGTCCGCAAAGTGCTGGTAGTGCCATTCTTGCTGGCGGCAATATCGGCACTGACGGCACTGTTATCTACATGAAGGTGCAGTCGGCCCAGTTCAACTTGAGCGTAAAGGTTCAAGACACCACTGGTGACGGCGATGCTCTTGCTCACTACGACCACGACAACGAGTTGCGTGGACAAGTTTCGCTGCGGGGCTTCATGCTGGCAGACAACCATGTCGGCATCGAGTCTCTTACGACCACTAGCGGTAGCAACAACCCACTGCTGGTCGATCTCACCCTTGGGTCCAGCCGGAAATACAAGTTCAAGTTGTGCGTCAACGGACTCGTGGTCGATTGGAACAGGGTTGGAGGCTTGGTGGGGGTTGCCATTAATGGCTTCATTACCGATTCCTACGCTGGCGACGGCGGAGAAGCACTGGATGAGGCGTAATGGGAGTGCCTGAAAACCTTCTTAAATCCAACTCTGTCACGGACATCTTCGAGGCTGCGGCAGACATTAGCAGCAGCGACGGCGATGCCTTCACGATGAAGGTGACCAAGTTTGACTTGGACATCCAGACACCACTTGTAGACGCAACACAAGAAACCCTAGCCACTATGACGGGGAGTTACTCCGACGCCCATATTGAAAAATACACAGGTCGTGTTACAGGGCGTGCTGCTTTTAAGGGGTACATCATTGAGAACCGGGCAATGGGCCTTGCGGGCTTGCCAAACGAGGAAGTCGATGTTGAGGTGGTCATCGGGAAGGTGACTGAAGGTGTGGATACTGGCAACAAGCACAAGTTGGTGTTTCGTATGGCAATCGAGAACATTAAAATTAACTGGGCAAGAACGTCTGTTGGCATTCCAGTTGTAATGGCTGGCAAGATTGTTAGCACCATTGCGGAGACTATTGCCTCGTGAGTGCATCAAAGGAAGAACTCGAAGCCCTGCGACGTATTGAGGAACTTCTTGCCAAGGACCCCAATGCGGATGCTCCTACGCAACCAGTTGAACAGGCAGAAGAACGGCCACCCCAAGAAGTGCCAGTCAACCCGGACGCTATTTCGGAAGCCGAAGCCGCAACCGAACAAACAGCGAACCAACTGGCAACCATCGCAGCCACCCTCGACGCACTGCTGGTCGAGGTACAAGCAATGTCTAACACTCTGCAAAGCATGGTTGAATAATGGGAACAGTTCTAGCATCCGACATTTCGGGTTCCTCGCTGACGATTGCGTTTCAGAACTCTGAACAAGACGCGGCTATGCGCAAGTTCTTGGTCAGCAGCACCAGTCGCGGCGATGCTATTAGCACGGTTACCACAGCACTAAGCACTGCAAATCACCCCGACGAGTCCAACCTCAAAGCCAACCAGATCACCGCCCAAGCGGTTGGACCTAGCCGCTGGCTGGTATCGGTCAGGTACATCCGGCTTCGTATTGGTGGCTTGCCTTCGGGTGCCGACACCACGCTGTGCAACATGCGAGTTTCATCGGAAGCCGTACAGGTGTATTGCACGCCAATTAAGTTTGAAGATGGCTTGCCTTTTGGCGGTGACGGAAAGACGTTCGTAAACCCCGGCAAACCAGCAGGGTCATCTGCTGAAGAAGGCGACAAACCCAAGCCTTGGGTATACAACCGACCAGTCGTGAATATCCAAGTGCCGTTTAGCAGCAACATCAATCCGGTTGCTGCACGCATTGGCAATGTTGCAAAGACCAACGCAGGTGTAATTACGCTAGGTGGCGTCCAGTTTCAAGCAGAAGAGGTGCGTTACGACGGGGCAGAAATCCGGTCGGTTGTGCCCTCTGGATCGGGCATTGGCGGCATTAGGTACTTTGGAACCGAGTCGTATACAGCGGCCTATGGAGGCTGGGCAAAACAAATACTGGAGTGGGAAGACGATGCTTGGATCGCAAAAAACGTGCGAATGTACGACACGGCTTGAGGTAATCACATGGGTTTGACGCTTCCAGAAACAATCCGTGTCCTTTCGCCCGAGTTCAAGGAGTTCGTAAAAGAACTCGTGTTCGAAGTCAACCGGGTGTCCGAGGCATACATGGACCTACAAAGGGTCCGTGCTAACGAAACCGACTGGGGTGGTTCTGGATCTAGCCAGACCGTGTCGTTTTTCCAATGCGCTACTGGAGGAGGACCGCAAACCCCAACGTCAGTCGGAGAGAACTTGGTTGTTCAAACGTACACAGGCACGGTATTCGATGTTGTTTACAACAACGAAAGCGAGTTTTTTGAAAGATCAAATGTTGCCGACAACGTGTTTGGGCACGATTTTGGAACAGTTGAAAACCGACCTGACGTAAGCCCGGATCCGGCAGAATTTGTTGCGATCGACCAACTGGATCCCGGAACCATCGTGATGTGCACGAGAATTACAGAAACCGATGTGTTCTTTTCTTCTGTCCTGCCCCGACTAAGCGTGAGGTGTTCAGAATGAAAAAGCGATATGGCAACGGTCTTATTGGAACTACGGCTACGCAAATTGCGTCGTGTGGGCCAGAAGAAGGTATGTCCATCAACCGGCTCTGGGTGTGCAACACCACCGTCCATAACCGGACATTTACGATTTACCACACCCCACCGGGGGAATCACCAGCAGACAACAATTCAATAATTAGCGGGGATCAGGTTAGAACTGGCATTTCTGTTCAAATTGACGGGCCAATCTACCTAACGCCGGGAGAAAAACTCTGGGCGTTGTCCGACGCTGTAGATGCCGTGAATGTGTTTGCACACGCAGAGGTGTACCCCGCTTGACCTATTACGCCGCTGCTTGTTGTTGCGAGGAATCTGTCGGTTGCGTTGATCCGCAAACGGGAGAGTTTCCTACATGTTTAGATTTCGGGCAAGAACTCTATATTGTGGTAGAAGGCACGGCGTTTTGGAGTTACGACGGAACTGTCGAGCAGAAAACATACGGCACTCCAATTTGCAACGAGTGCATTGAGGTCGAAGGCTGCTTGGAAATCCCCAACGAAGCCATTACCCAAACCGAAGATCGGTGGACGCAGACTTATAGGCGAACTGGTTCCGTTCGATTTAAAGCGTTAATGCAAGTAGGGCAGGGTGGGTCTGCGGCTCTTGTCAACTCTCCGTCTTACCCGCCAGACCTAAGAGTTTCAGCAAGTGGATACCAGCGTCTAGAGAACGAATACGAATCAAGCACTACTAGGTGTTTTGATGGGCAAGTGCTTTTTTCGTCTAACAGAAACAACTATTACGAGTCTGAATACCCACAAAACGAAGAGCCGGAAATCGTAGATTTCGACTTGCGCCGCACCGTTGTATACAAGACATGCGACCCACCCGGCCCACAGTCTATTTACGAACAGATCACTTATTGCGAAAGTGAGTATCTGCAAGAAGGCTGTTATGAAAAGTGGACTATTGATTTGTCCCTTCGATTGCACGATAGCACTTGGAAAGCCAGTATTGACGAAGTAAGCAGTGTTACTGGTTCAAGAGGCGGTGTGTGTGATTTAGTGTGCAGCGAAGTTGAAGACGCTTGCCCGTTGCATTCCAACAGGTGCGTTAGTTATGGACGCATTCCTTTTGGGGAAAGCATTTGCCCTCAAAACTTTCGTCGCCCAGTAAACGCCACAGAAAATCGACACTTGAATTGGGTGCGTCCGCCGTATTGGCTACCGGGCGAAATTAACGAATGCGATGCAATCAACATGGGGTTGTGTCGTGGCGAAGATGTTCATTGGTTTCCCTTAGATCCTTCCGCGCCACACCACTACTTCGAAGTTGGGTTTTACACGCCATCTGCTTTTGTAGTCACTGAATATTGCGGCGATGAAATCCAACCAACCGGTGGTTGGAAACCACTCTACCACTGGTCAGGGGATTGCCGTGGCGTAGTTAGCGGAGAGTCTGGACAAGACCGAGCCAACTATGGCGAAGAGAATATTTTCGTTTGCCTAGAACAGCCCGGCAGTTGTATGCGGTGTGGTTTTACTGGCCAACTACCTCCCAACGAATGCAAAACGTGTCGCACGGGTCTTGACCGCAGCATGGACATTGACTGTAACGAAAGATTCTTGTTTTCTATTCCAAGGCACGACCTGCTTACCAGTCTTCCTAACCCGACAGATTGGCCTACCAATGTCTAAGTGCTTTTTTTTAACTGGTTCTTCTTGCGGCTTGGGCTTGTTTGATGGCAAGCCTAGCGAATCAGATTGCAGTTCTTGCGATCAATACCAAGGCGAACCACGCGGATTAGGGGACAAGGTCCACAAGGTTCTTAAGAACACGGGCGTTAGTTCTGCGGTCAAAACTTTATCTAAGGCGACAGGCAAGCCATGCAACTGCGGCAAGCGACGAGCCTCGCTCAACAAAATGTTTCCCTCTAAGGAATAGAAATGGCAGTTACTTACTCAACTTTGTTTACGCGGCTCGGCAAGTTGTTTGGCATGGCTTCTGTAATTCGAACCCATCAGGCTGCTTTGCGCACGGATTTTGCCGATGTTCTTGGTGCCTACACCGCAGCAGACTCCAACATGATTGGCACGCTGGCCAACCAGATTGAGCAGCGGATTAAAGATTCGTCGCGGCTTCTGAACGTCGTTAAAACAGACGCCGAAAACACCCTTATTGAAATGGTTGACGACGATCTAATCGCTACTTACGGAAGTGGCTTGGATAACAAAAATGTCCAAAACGCCCTTCGTGAGTTGATTAGGCAAATGGACGCTAATAGTTCCAGTGTGGATGGGACAACTATCACCATCGGCACTTCGACAGCAGGGGGCAGCAACAAGGGAGATGGAACCCTGATGCTTTCGGCTTTGGCTTCGCAGGTGTACGCCCCGGATGTAGTCGATTACCCCTCCGTCAAAACCGAATTGATTCGAGCAACTTGCACCCAAGACTCATATAAGTCTGGAACGTCCGAGAGTGCAGAAAAGTTTTTGATTGAAGGGCAGGGGTCGTTGAACCGACTTGAGGATCTCTGGCCCAAGGGAAGCGGGATCAAGCATCCGCTTTATGTTGCATCGCCCAACCGGGAGCAAGGCAGCACCCCGGGCAGCAACGTGCTTCGGAACTCTAACTTTGAGTCTTTTACCAGCAACGCTCCAGATCACTGGACCATTGTTACGGGTACAGCGGGGTCGGATGTTGACGAAGTAACTACGCCGTACACAGGCACTACAGCCTTAAAGATTACTGGCGATGGTTCAACCGCAGTTAAGTTGACACAGGCATTCAACAGCCCAAGTGGGACATTGGGAACCATCAAACCCGACACGCCCTACACCTTGAGTTTTGCTCTTCGACGCGGATCTACGGCAATGTCCGCTGGCAACCTAAAGGTGTATGTAACAGACGGCACGGCAGTTTTGAACAACTCCGACGCCAACCGGAAAATGGAAATAAGCATTAACTACGCCAGCATCGGTGCAATTACTACTACTTACCAACTTAAAACCTTGGCGTGTATGACCCCCGCAGCCATCACTAAGGGGGCGTACATTGTTATTGAAACCGACGTTGCATTCAATACTGGTGTAGAGTTGTATATCGACAATCTGGTTCTAGCCGAAATGCACCGTCCAGTAGCAGGCGGTTTGGCCATGCAGATGATTGGCGGATCGACCGATTTTGCAACCGAAGACACATTCACTGCTCAAGTGACCAATAATGGCGAGGGTGCGTTTAACACTGAATTTGATCGCTTCTTCGATATGACTACCAAGGGCTACGCTTTGCCAGCGAACTACGCGGGTAGCGAAACGATCAACGACAGCCTGATCTCTTGAGGTAAAACATGGCACAGCGACCCGAAGACGAACTCACCACTACCCCGCCAATCGCTTCTGCCGACCCTCCGCAGGCTCCTGCTGTCGCTCCGCCCGCACCCCCCGCCGACCCGGCAGCGGCTCCTATGGGTCCTCCGGATCCGTTGCCTACTGTAGAGCCAACGCCAGAACCCATGGGTCCTACGGATCCGTTCCCCAAGACCGAGCCTACGCCGGTCATGGGGCCGCCAGAGCCAGAGGTAGGTCCTACCCAGCCGACTGCCGAAGAGCAGGCTCGGATGGATCGTCGAAAGGCCAAGAAGCAGGACAAGGAGCGGGTCAACAACCTGCTCATGGAGCGATCCCGTGCGAGGCGTGGGCTGCCCCCTATCGACGCCGAGGCTCGGGCGGCCATTGGTAGCCCGGAGGCCGCCAAGGCTTACAGAGAGGCTCCTGCGGCCCCAGAGGCCCCCACGCCCGCACAGCCGGGTCAGGCGGGCCAGCCAGCGGCACAGCCGGGCGAGGTTGCACAGCCGGGACAGGCTCCTGCTGGCCCGCCCAAGGGTGGCTACCAAACTGGCCAGACGGTCCAGTTGACCGACATGGCGGGCGGCCAAACGTCAACTCAAGTTTACTCCATGGGTGGTGGAATCGCGTTGCCAGACGGACAGGGCATGTCCTCTGACGACTTCATGCAGGCGTTCGAGCAACTAAACCCCGGCAAGAGCGTCACCGACGCGATCCAATCCCTGTCGAGAGAACCCGGCTCTACCGGCAACGCAGCCCGAAAGATTCTTAGGGACATCGGTGCTAGTGGTGGAGCCGCCCTGTCTGCTGAACAGCAGGCACAGGTAGAACAAGCCCTGAAGGGGCGGACTGGCGAACTGTTGCGTGGGCACGCACGCGGCATGGCCCAGAACATATCTTCCGGGGCAACCCGCCTTACCGCTGCTGAGAAGGCCCGGCAAAAGCAAGCCGAGGAAAATATAGAGGAGATCCGCAAGCGGGAAGAAGACCTTCGCAAGAAGGCGGTGGCAGCAGCGGAGCAACGGTTCAAGGATCCCGAGAACTTCAAGAGTCGTGCCCAACTCATCGAAGAGGAGTACGCCACAGCAAAGTCCCAGAGGGACTACATCGAAGGTGGCGATGCCGCTGGGGTGGGTGGCCGGGATCCCGATCGCATCACGCTTGACGTTAAGCAGGTAACCCGCAAGGCAGACAGCATCCCATCTGGCCAGCCCGAGGTCAGTTTCAACGAGCAAGGGCTTTTGGAATACACCGCCAAGGGTTTGCCCGGGAAGTTGCCCGCCGCTTTGGTGGAGGCCGAAGGAGTCGAAGGTGGCAAGCGGGTCGTTCCAATCATTGAGAACGAACGGCAGATTGACTTCCTCAAGCCGGGCGAAGCGTACCTAGACGAGAACGGCCAACTGCATCTCAAGGGGACGCCGGGGCGACCCAAGGGCGAAGGTGGCACTGGTGGCACTGGTGGTCGTGGAAAGCAGCCCGATCCGATTGGTGCCGAAAAGCCGGGTCGTTCTGGCCGCGTCGAAGAAGAAATCAATCTTCAAAAGATCGCAGACGAAATGCGAGCCAAAGCAGCCAAGGACGCAGAATCACAAATCAAGCCGCTTCAAGATGTGTTCGCAGACGACCAAAGAAAATATCAAGAAGCACTTCAAGACTCCGATGGCGACGAAACCGCAGCGATTGTCGTTACGGCTAAAGAAAACCTCGAAGAATCAAGGAAGAATGTCGAAGAGGCTCGGGCCAGAGTTCGGGAAGGTCTTGAAGTCACCCCCGAAATGGCTGTTGAAGAAGCAAAACGACAGATCGAATCGCAACAAGCATTTGCAAAAGCCGAACGCGATTTGCGTTTTAGCCTTGGCGACAAAGACATTGTTGAAGAGCGAATCAACTCCTTCCTTCCAGAAGGCGTCCAGCGAGTTGTGACCCCTCAAGGGAACGCAATGGTTGTGGGCGACGTTTCTATTCCTACATCGGCAGACGACCCCAATATTCCTGACCCGCAAACTCCCGAACAGATTGCCGCACTGGAAGCGTCGGCAAGGGGGAATGTGCCTACTGCCTTTATCGGTACTACCAGCAGTGACGCAGTTGGCAGTTCCGACTGGGAGGAAGCCGGTGCATTGCGGGATTCGATTATGGAGATCGTCAAGGCTGACCAGCAAGAGGGCTGGTCGCTAGGAGATCCGGGCGGGCAAATGGCCATGGTCACGGGAAGTGACGAAGAGAAGATGGCCATCTACACCAAGGCCCAAGATTACGCCCGCTTGAAGTACGGCGACAAGGGCGATGACCCGCAAGTCATCGAAGCAGTTCTAGAGGGTCTTGGGTTTGTTCCCGACGACGATCCGCGTGCAGACGCGGCTAGGGGAGTAGCAGCAAACGAGGCTAGAAACACAGCAAGACGTGAAGATGCCACACAGGCCCACTTTGCTGACCGGCGAAGAAAACTAGATGCGTTGGTTGCAACAGGCAAGGTCACTCGGCAGCAGGCCGAGCAAATGATCGAAGAAAAGTACGGACGCGCAGGTGCGTCCAAGAGCGAAGGCATGATTAGCGACGACCTCGTACGCGGAAGATTCTGAACATGGCTATTGAACCCAATTCCGAAGCCCTCGGCTTCGACGAAAACAACCCGGCACCCACCCCTCCTGAAAACCAGCGTGACTTGGGAGGCGAAGAGCCAGCCCCGGCCCCAGAAGAGCCGCAACGCAGTCCGTTTGACTTTATGGGTCAAGCCATGGACGCAACCAAGCAGGCACAAGCCATGGGAGAAGGGCTTCAGGCTGCGGCCAACGCTTCGGGTTTGCAGACGGTTGAAAACGTCAAGGCCATGTTCAAGGCCGCAGAGCCGCCCAAGTACCAGTCAAAGTTCGACTTCATCAACAAAAAGACCCACGAAGAGCCTTTGGTTGTTCCCCCGGAATACCCAGAGCAACTGGGCCAGCAGGCTCCGGAAGAGCCGCAAGACCCAACCCGAGAGTCGCACCCGGAGTTGTTTAAGAACAGCGACGGTCTTTCGTTCGGCAACAACGACGAATACAAGCAACTCGAAAGGGAACGTCGTGAAGAGCGGATTTCTCTTTCCGGTTACCTAATCGACAACAACCCGGACGTATTCAAAGACGACCCGAACATTACCCAAGAGTCTTGGGACCCCGATTACGTCTTTGAGAAACTAGGCAGAACCCCAGAAGAAGAAGATTTCATCGAGAAGAACTGGTACGCAAGGCGTGGCTATGCCATGCCCGACGAGCGTTACCAGCAGCGCGCGGTGATGGATTACACCGAGTGGGACGAAATGTCCCCCGAGCAGCGTGAAGAACACAACGCTTGGCGTGCTTCGAAGGGCCTTGCTCCGGCTACACGAGAGGATTTTGGCAAGTTCGTCCGCAACGAATTTGTGAACCCCATTGCACTGATGGACGATGTAGGCCCCGCCAACCCTCGCAGGGCAGAAGAGCAAGAAGCGTTTAGGGCTAAGGAAAACGAGGAAGCCCTTGAACTGTTTAACCAGCGACTTGAATATGCAAGGGTAGAAGGCGAATTCGAAAAGGGCGATCCCCGTGCGCGAGAATTGGCCGAAAGAGCATCGTCCATTGAACACCTAGAAATCCTGATTCAAAAGGAAGACGAAAGATTCCAGCGGATCTACGGGGACCAGAAGTACGTTGCCCCGCAGGGTGATGTTGCCGATGACATGGGCGACTACCACTTGGGCTTTATGTACCGAATCCAAAGGGGTATGGAACATGCCGCTGAGTCTGTTGCACCCACTTTGGCGTCTGCTGGAGCAAGTGTTTATGCAACTGGGGCAAGACTTCTGGGTATGGACCCGGAAATGTTCGACAACTACACAGCGTCCGTTGCGGACCATGCTGTAGCAAACCAACTGCGAAACCAAGTCATTGACGAAGCCAGTCTTCGTGTAAATAGGGTTGTAAACACAGGCATTGACGGTTTCGATCGGTTTATGACTGAAACCGCCTACAAGGGTGGCGAAATCTACGGCATGTTGCTGTTCGACATGGGGACATCGTTTGTGACCGGCAAACTGCCGGGTGCAACAACCCTGATGTCGGCGGTTGGCCGTCAGCCAGCAAGAGCCATCACTGCTCTAAACCGCAGTTTTACTACGGGTGTTTTGGCACGGCGTGGAACTTCGGCAATGGCCAATGCCGGTAGGGCATCTGCCAAGTCGGTAGAACGAGTGGCCAAACTTCCACCTTCCAGCCCCACAACCTACCGGGCCATGCAACGGGGTCCCGGCTCGCTTACGGAAGCAATAAAGACTTCCACTACCGCCGGTCTTGCACATGATGCAGCCGGAGCCATGCGACGAATCGGTGCCCGGCAGATCACGCATGGTCCAAACACGTTTTTGGCCCGTGTCTACGGTGAGTCTTATGCCGCATCCATGGCTAGGCAGCAGGACCGAGCAGCCAGTGAAGGTAGAGAAGTAACGCTTCTCGATTCATTTAACGCACTGAGCGATGCGACAGTCTCCGCCACTATTGCGCATCTCATCGGCAAGCACATTCCCCAGTTTAAAAACCGGCTTCCCAGTAATGGCCCGGGATCTGGCGGTATGTTTAGCATCCTCGGGAACAGAGGCTTTACGCCGAAAACAATCGAAGCGGCGACAACAAGAGCGAAGACAAGGGCTTTGCTGGCCCCTGTTCGAAGCGGAGCCGATTTCGCTCTGTTTGATTTGCTGATGGACGCTTATGCGTTGACCGACCAAGACGACCGAATGGACGTTTTGTTTAGGTACGCGGTTACCCCCGACAAACAGTTTACAAGCATGTTTGGATCATTCCTTATTGGTATGCCCATGGGCGTTACCAAGATGCCCACGCAATACAGGGCTGAATTCCGCAAGTTCCGGGAATACAAGGATGGTGCTGCCGCAATCACTTTCCTTCAGGGTCTAAAGCCCGAAGCCAAGAGAGAGATCCTCGACGCTTTCTCGAACGCCCACTTTGAAGGCGCAAGAGATCGTCTTAAGGCCGAGAAGGAATACGTCTACGGCAAGGCGGATTACCTTGGAGAAAAGAGGACCCCCCTCAAGGACTACGACCGCGAAACGCTCGCTGAGATTTTGTTTTACGGCGACAGGGAATTGCCGTCCCACATGCTTTCCACCATGGAAGGCGTGCCGGGTGAAATCGGAGCAAGGTTCACCGAGTCCGGAAGCACTGCAAACAAAAGCCACCAGCACCGAGAACTTCTTATCGGCCCGGACGGGAAGATCGAAGTCACTCGCAATATGGCTCGTTTGGAACTCCAGCGTCGTGGGGAAGCAATCGACGCAGTGGAAACCATGGGTGGCAAGATCGACACGCTCTTTATGGGCAAGACCGAAGCCACTTCGAGGCGGCAGGCCGTCGCGGCGGAGATGGGACGACGCTTTGCACCTTCTTCGCCCAAGCCCGGTCAGGTGACTGGTGTTCGCGGGTTTGTTGAAAACCTCAAGGCGATCAGCAAGCACCCGCTGATTATGCGAAGCACGGACATCATGCGAGAGTTGGACCCTCAACAGAGAAGGCGAGTCGTCCAGTCGGCTGCTGAAATGGCCTACGCCGACGCACTGGTAAGTGGCAACTCGGTTACGGCGGCCAAGATTCGTCGTATGGGGGTCTTGGCTCGCGGCGGAACCAAGCCCGGTAGGGGGATCAAGAGTGGGGACATGCGAATTGGCCCCACCCGCTTCAACGACCCCGTGCTTCGTCCATATCTTCGCAAGGCCATCCACCAGACCGGTATGCACCGCGTGGTTCGGCAGAAGCGAAACCTTGATCCGGCCATGCAGAAGGCGTCAACTGTAGTTGACAACCTGATTCGTTCCAACGAAAGGCTTGCTAAGTGGGTTGTTAGCGAAGCCAGTGGTGGACGAAACACCCCTGAAAGTCCCGCTATTAGTCGGCGACAAATGGAACGTCTTGCTGGCGGCAGGATCTCTAAGCAGGAAAACACCAAGCAGGCTCGGTACGAGTTGGGTCGAATGATCCACGCTGTTGCAAGGGAAAAACTCGCACCCATCAACGAAAATGTTCGTGGCGTGCGAATGAAGCCCTCTCGCGGAGAACTTGCACCGCCAAGGCAGGCTCCAATTCCGCTGGAGCAGGCCACGACGCCGACCGCCATGGGCAAGGCCGTAAGCAAGCCGCAGGTAATGACGGCTGCGGCCTACCAGCAAAAGGTTGAAGAAGCCAAGAAGCGCGGTGCCAAGCCGCTTGCCCTCGAACCTTTGGTGGTTGAAAAGCCCGCTTCGATGGAACGAGATCAGCCAATCGACAAGGTCATTGATCGACTCGACGCAAAGGATCAAATCGAGGCACCACTTAGGGAACCCGTTCCCGTCCGTGCAGCCGATGGCAACCCTGTTTTCGGCATCCCGATCAAGGACCGAATGCGAATGACGCTTAAGCGTCTTCGAGATGAATTCGGCATTGAAAATGTTGAACTGGACTTTTCAGAAGGCTTTTACAGTCTGCTAGGCAACTCCGTACACGCCGTTGGCCGTGCTAACGGCTACAGCGTGGTGATTGCCCATGGAAGCAGGAACAAGGCGATGCCCGAAGTCATGGATATGGGCTACGGTATCATCGTCTTCCATAACTCTGTCCAGCCACAGGTTGCCCGTGGGCAGTTGGCTTCGCGTGGCGCAACGCTCCGGTGGTTCGCCGAGCGAGAAGGCACCAACCCACTTAACTGGATTGAGCATCACATCGCGGGTGGTGTTGGCCTGAAGAGAATGATCGAGGTCTACAAGGCCCGCACAGGGAGAGAGACGACCACACAGGAGTTCAAGGACGGCCTGCTCCTTGCATCCGAAAGCCCCGCACAAGCAGCGGTGGCTTGGGAAATGTTGTTCCCCATCCTGTCCTCTGGTGAGCGGCAGCAAATCATTAGCCGGTACCCACGCGAAATGGCCCAGTGGTACCAGCACCAAATGACGCAAATCCAAGGGGCAGGCTTCGCACCGCCCCGGAAGAACGCAACGGTGCTGGGTGGCGCAAAGGAATCAAACATGATTCTTGGCGTTGCTGACGGCAGTGTTGAATACGCAGGTGCTAAGGGCAACACCAAGTCGTCGATAGTCACTGGCATCGACAAGGTGTTTGATCGGCGTAAGGATATGTTCTCCACGCCAAGCGACATCGTTGCTGAGTACCGGGCTAATAGAGAAGCGTTGGCCGCAGAACTGGCCGAAACCACTAAGTCGCCCGAAGGACTACCTGTAGAAGCGGCCAAACTTCCCGAAGGCAAGGAAAAGCCCTTTGACCGTGCCGAGGCCGAAGCCCGAGTTGCAGAGCAGGCGTATAAGCCGGAAGTGGTGGACTTGTTCCCCGAAGGCAAGTTCGATGTTCCTGCGGCCAGAGAAATCGAACGCAAGTTCCCGGGGTTCTTCAAGCGGGCACAAAGCGAATTGAAGAGGAATTCCCGAGGAGGTTCGCCGGTTCAATTCGAGTACCACGGCTATATGTTCTCTGTGTCTCCCAAGAACATGGGCAATGGCAAGGTTCAAGTTGGCAAGTTGACTTCTGAACTTGTGCAGTGGGAAGGCCGGGCAGAGGCACTTATGTCCCCGGAAGGACGTGAAGTTGCCGAAAAGAACATGGAACTCAACGCCAGTGCGCCTACGCGAGAGCGTGCCACCGAACGAGAGTTGACTTCCGAACGCGAGGCTGGTGGTGCCGAACCACCGTCTCCGCCTAAGCCAGAAGCCCCGGGTGAAACTCCCGAGCCGGGCAAGCCGGGCGAAGTGAACGCTGGGTTTATTGAGGGGCCACAACAACCCCTTGGGATCAAGGCAAAGATCCAGCGTGGCCTTCAATACGTCATGGACCCAGCCAACTACGCCAACATTGTTGGCTTGGAACCCTTCAAGAAGTTGATTTTCGATGCTTACGAAGCCGTCGAAGCAACTGAAGCGTTGAAGGGTGCAAAAATTGAACGTGTTGGACGAATTTTTGCCGATCTTCGAAAAGACAAGAGCAGCGAACTTGTTAACGGTAAGGATAGCAGTGCCCTGATCCGCATCCTTGAAGGTGCAGAGATCGCCCCCAACATGGCTGCCCTCGATGCCCACCCCCTTACGGCGAAGTTGTCGGCCAAGGAGAAGGGTTACATCATTGAAATCAAGGAGATTTTCGAAGCCCAGCGTCAAGACCAGATGAGCATGATGCGGGAAACCGTTCGTGTTGGTTACAACTCTGCTGGCAAGGCTTCCGAGTTGGCCAAGCGTGCCAACGAGTACGACAAAGACTTGAACGTCAAGGTCGTGAAGTCTGGGCGACGAAAGATGTTTGAGGTCAATGACGGCAAGAGCCGGGTTCAGTTTGACCGCGAAGGCTTCATTGACTTTATGGTTCAAAAGCAGGTGCCCGAAAACTACGGGTACAAGCACAGTTACTTCCCGCATATGTTCTTCGGGAAGTACCGAGCCACCGTGGTTGCTAAGGACAAGAACGGAAACGAAATCTCCACCAACAAACTTGGCCTTGGCGAGAAGGGAACGATCGAAGGCGAACGCCAGCAGATCATGGAGAGTGTGCAGGCCAAGATGAAGGAGATCCGAGAACGCTTTGGCGAAGAGGTTTCCTTCGACGTGCAGATTAGGGACGGCAGCACCAACATCCCCAAGGAGGCTATGTATATGCCTCTGGATATGAGGCGTCGTCTTGTGCGAACACTCAGGTCCGAAACTGGTGCAAGTGCCTCGGAAATCAACTCCGCCTTGCGTGGCAAGTTGTCTTCGAAGCCCGTGAAGACAGCATTCCTGTCTTCCATGCTGGAGCGTGAAGGCGCAGAGGGGTATTCAATGAATGCCCAAAGGGTTATTGAACTGGCGATTAACAGCCACTACCGAAACCTGCTGTCGCGTCGGCTTCAGAAGGAATCGCAGCCGCAACTTGAAGCACTGGCAGAAATGGGTGCGCCCCAATACATCCAGCAGTACGCACGCAACAACCTCCAGCACATCATGTATGGGACTAGGCGAGAGCAGGCTGCTGCTGAAAACCGCCTTGACGCTCATATCGCCAAGGGTTCGCAACTGATGCGGTCGGTGCAGTTCTACCGGCAACTCATGCGACCCGCACAGCACATCATCAACTCGACGCAGGTTACACAGGTTGCTGCCCTTATCGGTTTTAAGGAATTTATCGGGGCCGTAAAGGATTACAACAGTGCCGAGGGCAGAAAATACATCGAGGAATATGGGTTCTTTGACCTCAACGGAAGGTTTGACGCTGGTAAGTTTGGCGATTCGCTAAACCCAACCGGGGCAGGCTTCTTGCACAAGGTGCATGGAACGGTCAACAAGGCGACCGGCAAGTTCTGGAACGCAAACTCCGAAGCACGAAACCAAAACTTTGCGTTCTACGCCATGGCTCGGCACGCCATGAAAAATCTAGGTATGTCTCCGCAAGAAGCAGCGGTGTACGGTCGGCTTTACGGTTCTTTGATGACTCAATACCGCTACAGCCGTGCAAACGACCCGGTGTTCCTTCGCGGCGACGTGATGCGAACCCTTGGGCAGTTCAAGCGGTTCCAGATCCAGACCTTTGGTCTTTTGGCTTCGTTGACAAAACACGCGGCGACTGGCGACGTGATGCCGGGTCTGGGGCAATACGGACCCCTGCTTAGGTTTACGCTAATCAACACAGTTCTTGGCGGTGGCAGAGCCAGCCTTCTGGGAGCAGGGGCACTCTTGACCGGCAGCATGGGTCTTGGTGCATACCGATCGGTCAAGCAGATGATTGACGGTGACGAATACATTGGCGGCCTGCCAACCAACCCGTTCAAGTCCGAAGCGGCTGCTTACCAGTGGCTTCGGGACAACATGGGCGAGGGTGCTGCCGAAATGATTATGTTTGGTGTAATGGCAGGCGTCGGCGTTGACGCTTCTGGATCCTTTAACCTGACCAACTTTGGACCCGGCGGGTTTGTCGATTACGTCGCAGGACCAACTTTGGGCATGGTCAAGAGAACGTACCAAGACCTGCAACTGCGAGATGCACAGGCGCGCGGGGTTCCGGTTCGCATGTTGGAGTCCCTCATCAACAGTGGCCAAGCAACGCGGTCACTGAAGAGCCTGCTCGAACTGGCCACGTTCTGGGAAGCCTTCAGCGAAAAAGACGGCGGGGCTTACAAGAACACGCCCGTTGGAATTCTTTCGGCCAACGAGTACCGGGCAGGAACTTCAGAAATGGTTCGTTACCGCAGCCTGCTCGACCAGTTCGCCGCAGTGGCCGGATTCCGATCTGCGGACGGAACATCCGAGTACCTAATGCAAGCAAACCTCGATGCGTTCAGGCAGCATTGGAACGATGCCCGCAACAGAATCGCGGCGATTTACAACCGGGATCCCAACGCGGGACGAGAAGCCATGCGAAAATGGAACGAAGCGTATGGCAACATGATGTATCTCGGTTATGGTGATATTCGAGCCATGCGTGGTACGACCGAAGACCGGTTGACCAAGAGCCGCACCGAGCGGAATGAGCAGCGTCGTGCTGACGAAGTAGATCGTGCAGTCAAGAGACTTACCGAGCAAAGGAGAGGTAGCAAGTGATTCGAAAGCAGATTGAACAACTGATCGAAGATGTCGCTGAGGCACGGGGCCTTACGTCCCACGAGATCAAAAGCAATTCTCGTAACAGGGCGATCTCGTGCGCAAGGCGGGCGATCGCCATGATTATCTACGACAAGTACGGGATGAAGGGCCAATCGCACTACAATGCGATGACTTGGATGGAGGTTGCGGAGATTATGAATTGCGGGCGAAGTAGCCTGCATCACGCCAGCAGACAGTGGTCTAAAGCCGAGGGGGCACAAGATGGCAAAGAAGAAGAAAGGCTCCGCAAAACGGGACGCTTGCTACAGCAAGGTGAAGAGTCGATACACGAAATGGCCAAGCGCGTATGCAAGCGGGGCCTTAGTGAGATGCCGCAAGGTCGGCGCAAAGAACTGGGGTACTGGCGGTCGGAAGGGAAAGTAAACCGTGGTTGACTACTTCCCATCTAGCCACAAGATCCGCGTGGTCCAAGAGATCAAGCGGTGGAGCAAGGAGGTAGTCGAACGCCCGTCAGAGTTCTTCAACGGGCTGGCTCCCTGCCCCTACGCCAAGGCGGCGTGGGTCAACAACCGGGTGAAGGTGGATTTTGGGGACTCGGATCGAGTCGTTTGGCACACCCAGAACTGGGACAGCAACACCGACTTGGTCATTGTGGTTGTCGAGTCAGGCTGGGACTTCGACAAGATTGAGCCTTGGTGCGAACGCCAGAACAAACTGCTGGCGGACCACGACTTCACCCTCATGCCTTTTGTACCCGGCACAGGCATCGGCACAGGGCAGCCTGATGACGAAGCCTGTGACTGGGAACCGCTAATCGAAGAAGACTATGCCATGGTCTTCGTACAACGTCTTTCCGAAGTGAACGATGCCAGTGAGTCGCTGGAGCGTTCTGGTTACTACAAGAACTGTACGGCGGAGTTCTTGGAGTACGTCAACACCCGCCGCGAAAGGTTTACCAATGCGTGGTCCCAGCAAGAAGAAGGCAATGATGAAGAAGAAGGCAGCCAAGAAGGTCAGCAAGAAGATGCCGCCCGCAATGCTTGCCGCGATGAAGAAGAAGGCCAAGAAGAAGGGCAAGCGTAAGTAATGGCCAAGAAGAAGACCGGCCTTAAAAAGTGGTTTAGCCAGAACAAAGGCAAGGGCTGGATCGACTGCAAGACCGGCAAGCCTTGCGGGCGTAAGTCCGCCAAGGGGGGTTCCAAGCGTCCCTACCCTGCTTGCCGCCCTACCAAGGCTGCGTGTACCAAGAAGGGTACATCGGCCAAGAAGGGGCCTGCGCGAGTCTCTTGGAAGAAGAAGGCGAAGCGTAAGTAAAAAACCGGCAGGTGGACCCGAAGGCCCACCCACCGGCTGCTGGGGAGAAGAGATATCTCAGGCGTCGAAGCCAGCGATGAAGTAATCGACAGTGGCTGCGACGTTACCTTGAAGCGAAAAAATCGGCTTAAAGGTTTCGGCGGCGACATACGCCAGCGATTCGGAATAGGTCTTCTTCAATTCACCATTGATGAAGAAGCGAATTTCCGCACCGACGATTTCGACGCCAAGGGTGACGTAGGTGTCGTTCGCCATGTCGAGGCCGGAGTCAACTTCGTTGACATTTTCCGTGCCATCCTTAGCGGCGTAATAGTCGATGTCGGTGCTGCCAGCCACGCAGTAAAGACCAATCTTGTCTGTACCATCAGTGGCAGTCGGAACGGCTCCAGCAGTCGTCAGAACCTTAGTCGCAGCGGTGCTCTGCGCAAATCCGACGAACACGCCCTGCGTGCTTGCGTTTGCGCTCTTGAGGCGAACTTCTACAACAGCACGCCCACTTCCGAGGGTACCGGAAAGGTTAACCTCGTTGTTGACATCCTTGCTGGTTCCGGGAGTCTGAGTGACCTCGCCAGTGCTGCCACCGGCATTAGTCAACGCACCCGGGGTGCTGCTGCCCGTGCTGGTGAAATCGCCCTTGTCGTCGATTCCACAGAAGTTAGTGGAGTAGGCAGCACCGCGTCCCGGCGCAACCAGCGACTCCCAAATACGGCTCCGAGTTCCGGGAGCCTGATCGTAAGTAACAATGCCCTGTGCCATGTGAATGGCTCCTTTCTATCAGACGGTCGGATCGGGTTCGGCAGTCGCAAGAACGAAGTTGCTGCGCCGGTCGGTACACATGATGTTCATGGTCAGGTCAAGGTGCGTCTGGAAGACGGTGTGCTGGTTGCTGGCCTTGACGGGTCCCTCTTCGCGGAGGTACTCGCCGGACAGGAACGCAGGCTTGAACTGGCCCCAGTTGATCCCGTAAATCGGATCGCCCGAGAAGTTTTCGAGGTGCGGAACCCAAGTGACCGGGGTGCCACGGAACACAACCCTGCCGTCCATCGAAGCGATGTCGTAGCCAAGGTCATCGTTCTGACCACCAAGAAGGCTTTCAAGACCGGCAACCACGTTGTAGTTGGTGTAGTAGCCGTATCGCGCAGCCTGACCGTAAGACGGGGCAGCGTGAGGAGCCTTGAAGTTCGTGAAGGTCGCGGCCTTTCGCCACTTAGTGACGAGGTCCGCACTGGTAACACTGGTGTAGGTAGCACTCCAGTTCTTCCAGTTGGTGTAAGTGCTGGAGTCAAGACCACCTGCACCGCCACTAAAGCCACTGGGGTTACCGCCAGTAAAACCGTCGCTGTTGTTGTAGACGATCCAGTACGGCACACCAAAGATGCGGAGGTTGTCAGCCGAGGTGTCGGGCTTTGCCCAGAACCGCGACTCGACGTGCTTCGCAAGGTCAACCATCGCGTCGTGACGCCGGATCTTGACCAGATCAACGATCTGGGCAGCACCGGTGTTCATGGCGATTTCTCGCCGCTCGATGGCGTAGTTGGTGGTCATGTGCCGCCACGGAACACTGCCCGTGGTCATAACGTCGGACACGTTGACCGAATCAACCTCGTACAGCCCAACGTCACGAGTAGCACCGCTGGTGCCAGTCATCACGTTCCACTGCATTCCATAGCCCGAACCGTAAGCAACCTTCTCCTTCTGGAGAAGCGACGGAAGGGCAACGTATTCCTGAAGATCATAGGACAGGTCGGTCCAACGCATCTTGCCCAGATCCTTCTGGGTGATGGTAATCAGATCGACAATGTCGTCAGCCTGAAGAGTAGCCATTTAAAACCTCACTCGAAAGTTTCTACCGAATTTAGATCCGTATATCCACGCTCGACCAAGAACCTCTTGACCGAATCAATCGCTTCACTACGGCCATCGCCACCGGCCTTGCGGTTGTCGCGTGCATTGACCCTGTTCAAGAACTGGGACTGCCGCTTCTTCGCAGACTCGGTGAACTTCTTTTTGACGACCTTAGATTCGTGGTCGCCAAACACGCTTCGAACCGCCTGCTTAAACAGTCTGCGGTTACTGGGAATGGCTCGCTTACGAGCCTTGTAACCCGCCCGCATGGTTTCCAGTTCTTGGAGAACCTTGTCGCGGTTGCGGTCCTGTGTCTTGGTCCTGTCGCCATCGACTTCCCCGAAGAGTTCTTCGTAGTCGTCGCCTAGCAGACCAAACAACTTGTCAGCGTCGGGTCGTTCCTTCTGGCCCTGTACGGCAGCCTTCAGGGACTCGACCTGCTTTCGGAGTTCGGCAACTTCCGAGTTATAAGCCCCGGCATTAGCATCGGGGTCAGCGAACGGGTCCTCGTCGTCGTCGCCAAACACAGAATCGCTGGACTCCTGCGTGGCGGGCTTGGTGTCAATCTGACGATCAAGGATCGCCAGCACCTTGGCAATGTTTTCCTCGGACCCGAGTTCTTCGATCTCAGTCGAAGTCAAGCCATAACCGATGGCTTCCTCAATGACATCTAGCGGAAGAGTTGCCTTCTCTTCCGAGTCATTGGATTCTTCTTCCTCAACAACTTCTTCTTCTTCAACAACGTCTTCGATTTCTTCTGAACCAGCAGCAACCATCCCACCATCGGTGGGTTCTTCGAAGTCCAGAGGGTTCTTCTCGTCAGCCATTAACCGTCTCCGTATCCGCCCTGTTTGTCGTGCAACCCACGAAGTTTCATGTATCTCGCACGATGTCCACGGCTAGTGAATATTGCTTGCCCTGTTTTACTATCAAACTCGGTTGGTACACCCATCTTACTGGCTTTTTCTGAAAATTCAGCAATTTGTGATGGATTTACCCCAGCAGAATCGCTCTTCAGCGGCCAAGCCGCACAACCCCGCTGTTCGATTCGGTTGTGTTCCGCAGCGTAGTCGCGGTAGTAGAACTCGCCGCCGACAGTAATACCGTCGTTGTCGCCTTCTTCTTCGAGCATCTTTGCAACAGTCCAAGTCTGAACCAGCGTCTTGCCGGACTCGCGGTGTCGGTAGCGGTATGTAGGCATGTCAGTCCTTATCTAACTTGTCCTTGATGTCTTCTAGGTCACGGCGAATGCCCTTGACCATGGTGTAGTAAACCAGCACCCACACGATCAGCGGGGTCAGGTTGTTTTCAAGGATAGGAAGAATCGAAGGTTCCATCAGTCAGCCCCCGGTTCGTAAGTGTCCGACCACTGGCCGAACAAGATGCCAAGATCCTTGCCGTCGACTACTCCGTCGAAGTTGAGGTCCGATCGGTTCTGGTCACTTCCAAAGTCCGCCAGAAGCAGACCTTGATCCTGAGCGTTCACGACGCCGTCCGCGTTGATGTCCGCGATCTGGTCGGCTCGTCGAATCGTACACGCCCAGTTGATTGCCTCGGTCACGGTGTCGTTGGCACCAACTGTAAAGACGTAATCGGAAACGATCCGCTGCTTGTCCGCGTCCCAGCACAGCGGAGAACCCTGCTCGAAGATGGGAACGAATCCGTCGTCGACCCTCGTCGACATCCGGTACTTCACGTTCTTCTCGGATCCGCTCATGTTCTGTACCTGAGCAGTTCCCTCGACCGTGAACCATCCCACTTCAGTTACAGCAGGCCGAACATAGGTGACCATCAAGGCTCGCGTTTCGGTGCTGGCTTGCGAGTTGACTTCGATTGCACTCGTAACCTCGCCGTCTGAATCAACAAACGGGAGGCGAGTAGTGGTCATCGGAAGCATCCGAGGACTGCACGGTTCGGCGTCTTGGAACGCGACGGTAGTTGCGAGGAGTAGTTCGATCACGGTGCGGTGTACTCGATTGACTTCAAGGCGGTAGCGGCGTCGGACAGTGCGCCAGCCGAAGCGACGAGTGCGTCGATCATCGCCTCGTCAACCGTGGTGCGCTGCTGGACTTCCGCGAACGTGACGGCGAGTTCGCCGAGGATCTGCTCGATGTTGGCGAGGTTGGTCGCGGCCTTCGCGTACTGGTGGGTGATGTTTGCCATTACTAGATGTCTCCGATGTCGATGAGAGTGGTACGGCCTGAGATGAGGGAGCCGATGTTCCCTTGATACGATATCCAGTCGGAGTACATCGTCATCGCGGATGCACCGCTTCCGACTCCGACTCCGACATACGGGATGAGTTCGCTCGTGAACGTCATGGATGCCGTTCCGACGTTCGCTCCGTTGAGGTAATAGGTGATATCCCAGTCGGAATCGGTCGCGTTGTATTTCGCGTGGACTCCCATCCGAACCCATGTATCGACGTAGGACGACGTGGGGTACGAGCCGCCGAGATCGGTGACGGTTGGGCTTGTGGCCGTCCCGGTATCTTTCACGACGGTAACAAGGTTGGTTCGAGAGAGATCGACGCAGATGGCCGCGTAGTCCGAAGCGTTATATCCGGCGGTCGGGGGTTGCGCGTTATGCGCTGGGCCGCTCGTGCGATCCGCGACTCCGACGACCATAGTCCCCGCCGTCGCACTATTGTCCTCTAAATACAAGCGAGCCTCGACGATGAGTTCGTCACCGTCCGCTTCGGTCGCGCCGGACAGAATGTCTGCCAGCCAATAGGTGTACCGATCGTAGTTTCCGTTGAGGAAGTGACTGATGACCCCTCGTGCCCCGGAGACTGACGCGCTTGAGGTGGAAACGCTGCTGGAACCAGCGGTCGCCCAGAACTGATACAGCCCACCCGATGCACCGATCGTCGCCGCGTAGCAGTCGTCGAAATATCTCCACGTCTGCGTGATCGGCCTCGACATATAGTCGGTGCCGCCACTGCCAGAGATGTTCGTGAGTTGCGAACCGTCGACCGCCGGAAGTTTCGCCGATGCATCGAGGACGACGATGTTCCCTGCTGAAGTTCCGGTGTTGACGGTCGAGGCGGTTCCGAGTCCGAGCGTCGTCCTCGCCGTCGCGGCGTCGGCGTCGTCGATTAGAGTTCCACCGAAAGCGGAGACGTCGGTCGATGCTACGAAGTCCGTCGTCGCGGAGGTCGCCGCCGTTCCTAGACCGAGCGTCGTCCTCGCTGTAGCGGCATCCGCATCATCGACGAGAGTCGCACCAAAGGTCGAGATCCCGTGGGCGGTGGTGATCGCGTTATGGGTTGAGATCGAACCGGACGCCTCGAAGTCGCCAGTCGCGGAGGTCGCAGCAGTGCCCAGCGAAAGCACGGTCCTCGCGGCAGCAGCGTCCGCCGCCGTGATGACGCCAACCATCGGAGCAGTTGCGGATCCCGTGCCGCCTTGAGCAATTGCGAGCGTACCGCTGGTGATTAGTGCCGCAGAGTGAGCGACCGGCGTCCGAGCATCGGTCAGTCGCGTGTCGTTGCCCTTGACGACCTCGCCCGACGCTGCGTCACCAGATGACGGAACATCCAGAGTCGACGAACTGCCGAGGCCGAGGTTGGTCCTCGCTGTAGCAGCGTCCGCTAGATCGGAGAGGTTGTTCGCTGCAACCACATCGCCAGTGCCCGTTCCGACGCCGATCGCTGATCTGGCTGCCGCCTGATCTGCTGCGGTGAAGACGTTCGCGCCGACCGTCGTCGCTCCGAGCGTCGTCCTCGCTGTAGCGGCATCCGCATCATCGACAAGGGTAGCACCGAAAGCGGAAACTCCAGATGCAGCGAGTGCTCCGATGTCTGAAAGAACCTCGGCAGCACTACGGCCCACCACAGTGGTGCCACTGACTTTTAGGAAGTCGGTGTCCACAACACCCGCACCAAACTTGGGCACGTTGTCGGTGCTGATGCCAGTGCTAAGGGTGACGATATCAGTGCTAAGTGAAGCGATCTGACCTGTCGTAGAGTTGTAGGTCAGACCTGTTCCGGTTGCGGACAACGCCGCTCTGGCTTTTGCTGCGGTGTGGTACTGGTTAATGACGCCTTCGCTTAGATCGTCAGTGTCGAAGGAACTAATGTCGGCAGGACCGGCGGGGCCAGTAGCACCAGTAGCACCGGTTGGTCCAGCGGGGCCTTGTGGACCAGACCCCTCAATGACCTGTACGGTTGTAGTTGGAGATGTAACGGTAACGATGCTCATCGAGTCACCTCCGGAGTAATTTCAAACGTGCCTTCGATGACCCGTTCGACCAAACCAGACGAGGTCGTGGTCAACTCAATGTCGTACACACCCTTGACTGGAGCAGTGAGTGCGGCGGTCTGTGTAGCCGTCAGAGTGATGACCATGTTGGGGCTAGTCGCACCCAGCGTGATGCCTGATGAACTGGTCAGGCTGAAGATGGTCGATGTAGCGGCATGGGTCGTCCTGCCCTGCATGGCCGCAGTAAACCCAGACGAAAGGTCGCGTTGGGCACTACTGGCGTCCAACAAGTTCAACGACAGGGTGAATGTTGCACCCTGCTGAATCTCAACATGGTTTCCATTGGCGGTAAAAACTGGCAATCAGCACCTCCATCGCTTTCGAGCCTGACGCAGACGGCTGTTTGGGTTCTTCGCAGCCTTGGGGAACTTTTTCATCTGGCCAGCAGATCGGGCACAGAACGACTTTCTTCGCTTGGCCGCCTTACTCCCCTTCTTGACCTTGCCAGTCACAGCAGTCTTCAACTTGCTGCCGGGGTTTTGCCGCCGGTACTTGGCCACGCCCTTCTTGGTCATGCCCGCACCCGACTTGGTCGGTCGCTTGTCGCCCGACTTCTGGCTAAAACCCTTCATGCTTCCACGCTTCTTCGTAGCCATTATTCGCCTCCCATGGCCTGCTGGTTGATGGCGTTCTCTCCACCCATCAATGCCTTGGACATTTCGGCGTCTCTGCCAGCCCGTGTGCCGCCCATAGCGACGTTCTCCCGGACATAGCGTCTCTCGGTGACCGGAGGCTTGGCGGCTCCCTGCGGGCCTCCTCCGCCCATCTCGGACATCTCCTGCATCGTCTCGCGTTCGGCGAAGTCCGCGATCTTGAGGATCTCGGCGATCTCCGACATATGGGAATACTTGGAAACGATCTCCATGTACCGGTCCATGTCTGGAACAATGCCACGTTGCTGCAACTGCTGAGACATCGGCATGATGATGCCGGTCATTAGTTCGTTGATGGCAGTGAGGCGTTCGCCGGGGCTGCGGGACTGGAGCGAATACGGGGCGATGTCGATCGCGTAGTCGAGCAGGTCGCCCTCTCGGATGTCCGGGTTGAAGTCCACCTTCACCGACAGGTCCGAGTTGGGGATGTCGCGGTAAACCCTAGTTGACGGTGCCGGGTCGTAATACAGGTAATCGGCCACAGACTCGACGACCTTACGGACAGCGTTGGTCGTGCGAGCCTGCATGTCGTCGATGCGGACCGAAGCGGACTGGCGAAGCAGCGAATCGTGCTTTCCGCTCTTGGCACTAGGTGCAAGACCGCCTAGCGAGTCAAGGTTGCCCCCCAAGTAGGAGAACATATCCTTCAACTGGATCATAAAGGCGAGCGATGGGGAATCTACCCCACCAAACTTCATTTCTCGCGTTGCTTCGGGGCGGTCGGAGAGGATGGTATCGCCATCTGATGCGTTAACGATGCGGCGTCCATCCTCCTCCGCACCGCCCGCTACCACAGTCAAAGTCTTTTGCCGCTCGGCTTGCCGACCAAGTTTGCGGAAGAGACGGTTGACGAGTTCGTGCAGGTCGATCAGAAGACTTGCGGGCGACAAGGGCATGATGTTGCCCGGCACGTCGCCCATCGACAGCAAGTGGTAGGGGCCAACCTCGGGTCCGGCCCAGTCAATCACCTGCAATGGCTCGTTGTTGTAAAAACCGCCCGCGTGTTCGTCTGCCTGCACGGTGACGATTACGTTTTCGTAGGGCAGCCACACATCCCACAGTTCAATGACGGGCATGTACTGCTCTGTACCCATCGTTTCGCCGCCAGTTTGCAGCGTGTTGACGCGTTCGTCGCCCTGTTCGTTCGTGCTGGCCACATAAGGGTTCGGCGTGAGTTCTTTCTTGCCGAACAACTTCATGTCCATGGCCATTTCATACGGCAACGTGTACCTATTGCCGCAGAACTGCACCTGATCCCACCTTTTGGCGGTCATATCGAAGCAGAAGTCTTCAAAATCGACGTTATCGACAAAAACTTGGCCCACATCGTGGGTAAATCCGTCGATTTCGCCCGCTCTGCCGGGTGTAAGGCCGACTTTGACCACGCCAAGACCAAACATTGAGTCCAAAACCCAACGCTGAAGCGTCTCTTCGAAGCCCATTTCATCAAGATGGTGATTGATGACGGCTTCAAAGTCGGCTGACTCGGCCTTTAGGTCCGCGTTCTTGCTGCGAACAAGAACCTGCGGCCTGTTTGCGGCGACCATGCGGCGGTAGATGTTGATCGCCTGCTCCAGCAGGTTGATCGGCACCTTGTCGTCCGCGCCATTGTCGCTGTAGTTCGTGCCGACATACTGCCGAATCGCGCGCAACCGGTTCTCTCGAAACGGCTGCATCTTGCGACGGCTAAACATGATCGCCTCGGAGAGACGGACCATCTTGTCATTGAGCGTTTTGTTTGCCATTACCAGTAGTCCACTCGTTTACGTCTGTTTTCGTATTCGCTACGACGAAACGCTAGTGAACCTTCGGGAATGACCGTTTGCTTCGTGCCTTGCTTAACCGTCCGGCCTTTCAAACCCAAGTTCAGCAACGCATCTGCTGTGGGTCTGTCGCCGTGGTTTTCCCGGGCACCACTGGGGTCCATCGAAGAGTTCGTCTTTGAATGTTGAATCCAGCCGTTGGCTGTGTAAACAATTTCCCGGCACTCAGAAAGTGCGTCTTTACTTCGGTTTAGAAACCGACCGTCGTTCAGTGCATCCCGATACTCGGCGTACAGCGAACGCTTGTTGTCTTTGGTCGGCCACCAACCCGGAATCCTACTACCACTGCCCTTCTTTAGTTTAGCATCATCTTCCTTGTAATAAAAGTTCCGATATCCGGATTCGATAACAGTATCTCCAAAGTTTCTACCCGGACCCGGTGCTTCCCAGACGATGTAGGCCCCCTTGCCGTTGGGGTCACTGAACCACCTAGCCAACGCCACAGCCACCCGTCCTAGTTCCTCTGGGCGGGTTCTGGAACTAACAAACTCGGCGACCTTCTCGCCCGTGGTGACGTTGCCTATGGAGATAACTGAATTGCTACTACCAGTGCCAGTAGCGATATCCACGCCCATTGCAAAAGGGCCGTCCATTGGAACTCGACCCGACTGCCCCGGGTCAAACCAGAGCCGCAACCGGCCCTTGGGGGCTTCGTCGAACGCCATGACCTGAAGGCTCTCTTGGTGAATTCGTACATCGCCAACTTTCATCGGGGGCTTCGAAAGATCGGTAATAAGCCGGGTAATCATTTTTCCCTCAAAGAACTGGTAATCCGATCCAGCAAAATCAATATCCAGTTCTTGAGCGATTTCTTGGCTATGCGCACACCTCTTGCACTCCGCGTCATACCACGGAGAACGCATTTTTCCGCCCAACTCATAAAGGCCAGCAGCCTTCTCAGGGTGTAACGCCCAATGGAGCGACAACTGCTCAAAACCCTCCGAATGAGCGATGTCGTAGAACGCATTGCTGGAACCCGCTGGAGTCGAGTTGAAAATACGGCAGCGCGTCGCGTCGCGCGTCGATGCCAATGCTCGATAAGACGAATCCACCTCGAAGGCAGCAAATTCATCCAGCCCAATTGCAGTTCGCCGGTCACCGCGAGCCACATCGCCAGTAGTAGACTCACCGTCAATAGTGCTTCCGTTGTCGTCATTCGTCAGCCTCAATTTGGTCCGGGTGATCTGCGGGATCATCCAGTTGGGGAGGTGCTTGTGGATGAAGTCGATCTTCCAAAACAACGCCTTGGGGTTGCCCGTCTTATCGACGTAATCCTCGTTACGACTCACCAGCAAGAAACTTTGACCGTCCTTGAAGTGCCAGAACCACTCGAACACCGTCAGCAGCATCCATGACGCACCCATGTCCCGGCTCTTCTTGATGACCAAATCACGGCCCTCAAGAATGCAGTCCCGGATCTGGGACATCGAGTCGTCCTGAAACTGGTAGGTGATGAACGGCAAGATCCCGTTTGACTTACGGGGGTCATACGTCCAACCGAATACATTGATGTAAAACAAAAGGTCCCGGCTGCACGCGATCCACAGTTCCTCGCGCGCGTCCGGGTCCCTAATCGCCAGATCCAAAACCTGACGGCGGAACTCTAGGTTTTCTTCCAAGTTCTTCGGCACGTCGCCGTAGTAATCACTCACTCTTCAGCCTCTCAATGATCGACAGCACCTTCCTGCCGTCGTCCTTGTAACGCTGCTCCGCATCCAACTGGCTGCGGCTCGGAAGCAACTTGGTGTAAATCTGACCCCAGAACTGGGCCTCGTTCTGGTTGTTGCGTCGCGCCCAACAAAGCATCGACCACGCCTCGCTGCTAGGAGCCTGCCCGGGCTTGGCATCCTTCACCATCATGTGCTTCGCCACCCAAGCAACACACTCTGGGGTAGACGCACCCGTCTCCTCAAACACAACACCCTCAACAATCCCCTCCAAGTCAGGCTCGCTCTTCTTCCCGATCTCCCGACCAAGCAGTTCGCTGGCCGCCTTGATGTAAGCCTCGTCCGCCTTCAAGCCCTCTGATTCATACAGGTTCCGCTTCGCGCAGAACTTGGTCCAAGAGCCTGCCTTCACCAACTCGGTTCGGATTGCACGTTTGTCCATGCGTCAACTGTAGTTGACTGTCCGTAGGAAGTGAGAAAAAAGCCATGTGGATTCTTAGGGGGGGATAGCATTATTGCAAAACGGGCGGGGGCCGAGTGGTAAAAAATTTTTCTTGGGTGTCATTTTCAGGCGGCGAAGCGGGGGTCGCGGGCGGGGCGGACCGGCCCCCCCCGGGGGGAGGGGGTTCGTCCGTGGGGAATCACCCCGGGGTAGGGGGGTCGGGGTTACCCCCGAGGGGGGCGGGGGGTTGGGGATCCCCAACCGGGGGCGCGTACCGTAGGGGGGCAGAGGATCGCCCCTATGGCGAGGGGTGATCCAAGGTATACGGGGTCGGTTCACCCCCCACGAACGCGCGTACGGGGGTCGGGGGAATCGGTCGCCCACGTCCGGAGAATTCGCGTAGGGGCGTCCGGATGTTCGACGACTCGGGATACCTTGAATGGTAGAACGTCTCACGCTGGATCGTAGGGGCGTACGGGGGGAATCACGAAAACTACCGTCATAGTCGGACCCCCGTTTCTAGCCTAGTTCCGGGGGTTATATCGGACGCTATCAGCGTGGGTCCAATAATACCCCCGGGCGTTGAGCGTATGCCGGTGGATAGATTGTGGACAAGTACCCTAACAAACACCCGAACAAAAGAAATGTTGGTTAGTGGGTTGACAATGGAAAAGTGTATGCTATACTGTGTGTGTCGGACAAATTCCCGACATCGCCGGGGGGCGTTTCCGTTCTTTGACAACCCGCTACGCGACTCGCCCCCGTACGGGCGACCCCGCCCGGGTTCGGCACGTTGCCGGACCGGGCAACCCCGGCACGGTTGGGAATCCCCAATCGGCCACCATTGGAGGAACGCCAATGAGCGTTTCCGCTATTATCGGGGGGTTCGAAATGAACCCCGAAACCCGGCCCGAGATCCTCGCTACCATCGACTCGCATCGGTCGATGGCCATCAAGGCTACTGCCGGAATCGAGACTGCATCCGCAACAATCGCGGAGAGTCTCGGCGCATTCTGGCAATACTGTGATGCCATTGCAGTGGCCGATGGCGAGACGTTGGACCAACCGCGGGCATGGTGGGCATGGACCCACGAATCCCTTGACGGTTGTCCCGAACCGACCATTCCCAACCCGGAATCGGATGAACCGATGACGAATCCAGAATGGTCCACGTTGAAAACGACTGCTAACAATGCTGCCCGAGCGGGGGCGTTGGCGGTTGAAATGGACGTTCGGTTGCCCGTGGGGGCCTTCTCGCCCACGGACCGGACGTTCGCCCGGCCTGCCCGATTCGCGCAGGCCGTCCGGCAGGCCGTCAAGGCTTCGGACGCCCGGGGCGAACCGGTCGAAATGGTCGAGGTTCCCGATATGGTCGGGGGCCGAGAGGCATTCCGATCGACTCCGGATGTTCCGGGGTTGGCGGATATCGTCGGCACCATCGACGCCCCCACGGGCGACCGATTCCGCCAGACGATGAAATTGGCCCCACGTCCGGACGCCCCTATGACCGGACCGGCAGCGTTGAAGAGTCTTCGACGCCCCTATGATTCGGGCGTCGATATGGGTCGGATCGTCGGCCCCTACGCCCGGAAATTGGAAACCATGACCCCGGGCGAAATCGACGACGAATGGTCATTCGTCGAATGGATCCGGTTGGTCGGATCCGAGATGGTTTCGGCGTTGGAGCGGGTTGCCGTCGACCCCGCCCCGATGGATGATTCGGGCGACTCGTCGGACGACGATTCGTGACTGCCCGCAACCCGGACCCCGCCGCCCCCCCCACGGGGGGGGCGGTTGGGGATCCCCAACCGGACCCCGAGAACCCCCGGTTCTGTGCCGTATGCGACCGGCGGTTCGATGACGAAACCGATTCGGACCGATGCCCGGTCCACCGATGAAAACTCCCCCGGCCCATTGGGTCGGGGGTTTTTTTATGCGCCCGCCGCCCGCGCTGTCGCGCTGTCATTGGGTGTCATGCAACCCGACGGCGACCCGACCGCGACCCGACCACAACCCGACGACCCGCGCGCT
>Ga0208767_1000329_pt1 | contig 36880 bp, 47 predicted proteins | sample VirMetDEL_Mar_21_FD_184514 | JGI IMG/M metagenome (GOLD analysis project Ga0208767, IMG submission 184514) | Aqueous microbial communities from the Delaware River and Bay under freshwater to marine salinity gradient to study organic matter... | ecosystem: Environmental > Aquatic > Marine >... | reverse complement strand
AAGAGGTTGCCTCATATCCAGATGGAGAGTGTCCTGACTGCGGAGAGTCTTGGACAGGCGAAACTAAACGGCACACGGCTATTACGGTAACTGCCCCAGAAGCTATATCAGGAGAAGCATAATGCCACCAGGAAGAAGAACAAGCAGAAGTAGCGCAACTAGTAGAGGTAGAACTAGAGCTAGGTCAAGCGCAGCTAGAAATAGAGCAAGAGCAGCCTCCAGAGCTAGGTCAAGAGCAAGATCAGCAGCAGCTAGAAGGCGTGACGCTGCGAGACCTAGCGTAAGAAGGTCAAGAGCTGCCTCTACAGCTAGATCATCTAGGTCAGGCGCTCGTACTGGTTCAAGAACTGGTGGAACGTCAGCGGCGGCTAGAAGAAGAGACGCGGCGAGACCTAGCGTAAGAAGGGCAGCGGCAGCTTCAGCAGCACGTTCTTCTAGATCAGCAGCAAGAACAGGCTCAAGAACTGGTGGTACTTCCGCAGCAGCCAGAAGAAGAGATGCTGCAAGGCCAAGTGTAGTAAGGTCAAGAGCTACTTCAGCAGCGGCTAGAAGAAGAGATGCAAATAGACCAAGTGTAAGAAGGGCAAGAACTGCCGCCGCAAACCGTATGATGTCTGCAAATCAGACCCCTGCAAGAACTTCAACAGCATCATTGTCAGAAAGAAGGAATGCTGCATCAGCTAAGTTAGCAAGACAAAGAGCGCAAACATTAGCAGCAGACAGAAGACGTAAACAGAGGCAAGCCTCTGGTCAGGCTGCTCAAAGAAGGAGGGCATCAGCATCAGCAGCAGCTAGGAACGCAGCAGCTAATCAGCAAGCAGCTCAGTCACTTCTTGGTGCAGGCTATCGCAATGTTGCAGGAGATAAGAACAGAAGTACTCTTGGTCAACAGTTTATGAGTGGTATCCGCAATCTTATGCGGGGCGAAACAGGGTTCGTTATCCCAGGATCTGGTACATCAGGAAAAAGAAACCCTTCAGTTGATGATTTTAAACGCAGAAGAAGAAGAAAAAAAGGTGGCGGAGATGATCAAGTAGTACCACCAAAACCTACGCCAGAGATAGATGATTTTAGGCCAGAGTTACCACCAGAGATAGTTGACGAGTTTCCACCTGTAATGCCACGTCCACAATACCCAGGAATGGGTGGTGGACTAGGTGGGTTTGGTTATAGTCCTGATCTTATGAGGTATGAATCTCAGCAAGGCGCAGGTCAAGTTCCATATTATATGGCAGCAGCTAGAAATGCTATGACTCCAAATATGAGTCCTGCATTCATGCATGCCGCTAGAAACTATGATATACTTGGTGGATCACAAAGAACTAGAGCACGTCCTATAGAAATGATGAGCGCAAGAGAACGTGCTGAAATCATGAACATGGGAAGTAACTTTAATGTTCCTAACTACAACTCACCTTATAATCAGTTTGATTATTTTAAAAACATGGTCAGCGGTGGCGGTGGTGGTGGCAAAGGAGGAGGGAGACCTATGCCACAAATGGCAGGTGGACTTGGCGCATTTATGGGCGGCATGGGTGGAATGTTCTAATGCCTGCTACAATAATCGATGACTATAAAATCTTTCCAAGATTAATGATGCTAGTCGTTACGATTCTAACGTATCAAAGTGTACATTGGTACATGTCTTTGCCTGATCCAACAAATGGTCAGGCAGGTCTGGTGTCTGTATGTATGGGTGCGCTTACTGGTTGTTTCGGCATCTGGATGAACAAAGAAGCAAAAACCGATAGAGGTGGTCAGTCATGATTGCTCAGATGATAGGGCCGATAGCCGAACTTGCAGGCGGTTGGCTCAAAGGTAAGGCGGATGCAAATGCTGCAAATGCAAAGCTCAAGCTAACAGAGGCGGAAGCGAAAGCGAAAATAATGCTCTCAAAAGAAACGTCAGTCGCAGACTGGGAGCGCATCATGGCTCAAGGCTCAAGGTCGAGTTGGAAAGACGAATGGTTTGTGGTAATTTTAAGTATTCCATTAATTTTATGTTGGATTCCAGGTGCAGAAGGTTGGGTTGACCGTGGTTTTGAGCAGCTCTCTAAAGCCCCAGACTGGTATTTTTACAGTTTAGGTTTAGCAATTTCAGCATCTTTTGGAATACGTGGGGCAACAGCATTCTTTAAGAGGAAATAATGGCAGATCTAAAAATACCTGTTGCTCTTGTTTTTGCTATGGCTGTGCAGTTGGTAGCATTAGTCTGGTACATAAGTGGATTGGTTCACGACATCGAACATTTACAGGGAACGGTGTCTGCACAGCAGGATGTTATCGAAGTTATTAGCGATGACGTAAATGACTTGTGGCACTTCTGTACTTTCACAGAAAATAAGTGGGCTGAAAGCTATACGTCTGACATGGTATATGAGCGTGTCTGTGGTAAGAAGGAGATTGTAGAGTAATGTATACTTACTTTGTTTCTTCAGTAGATAGGGTTGTAGATGGTGATACGGTAGACGTGATCATCGATCTTGGCTTTGATTTAACGAAGAAGGAACGGGTAAGGCTCGCAGGAATAGACACTCCAGAAAGCAGAACAAGAGACTTAGAAGAAAAAGCTATGGGTCTTGAAGCAAAAGATCACCTTACAGGTATGCTTGAGGGCGCTGATAAGCTGATAGTCAGGACAGAAAAAGAAGGTAAGTATGGTAGAATGCTTGGTTGGTTTTATAAAGATCAAGAATCAAAATATTCTATAAACGAAGTGATGATAGAGCAAGGTTATGCTTGGGAGTACGATGGCGGCAAGAAAGAAAAGGACTTGCAGACCTTGAGAGATAGAAGGAAAGCTCCAGATGAGTGAACCATTAAAAGCATTACAAGAAAAGATAGGAGCCACACCTGATGGTGCTTTTGGCCCTAATACCGCAAAGAAGATATGCAACCATTATGTACTAAACCCAGAAAGAGGTGCTCATTTTCTTGGGCAGCTTGTGCATGAGAGCGGTACGTTTAGGTATGTTGAAGAAAATCTAAACTATTCTAAAGAAGCTATCCTTAGAGTTTTTGGTAAGTACTTTAAAACAGAGGGCGAAGCCGAAAGCTGTGCTCGCAACCCACAGGCATTAGCTGATCGAGTTTATGGACACCGTTACGGCAATGAAGGACAGGGATATCTATGGCGTGGTCGTGGATTTTTGCAATGCACGTTCAAAGAAAATTACGCTATGTTTGCAAATGATATGAACCTGCCAGATATTATGAAAGATCCTGATCTTGTGGCTACAAAGTACCCGATGGAGAGTGCCATTTGGTTCTTTAAGAGAAATAATTTATGGGAAATTTGTGATGAAGGTGTCAATGATGACACGATCAAACGCATAACAAAACGTATTAACGGTGGATACAACGGATTAAAGCACCGCAAAGAAGAGACTAAAAAGATATATGAATGGTTAACATAATTGATAGTTTGGACTTTTGATGTTAAAGTTCAATAGAACTTTTGGAGATTTAGATGGTTCTTCCTCTACTATTTAGCGTTGGTCTACCTGCATTAGCAGGTACAGGTGCGCTTGGGGCTACCCTTGGGGCGATGTCAGTGCCTGCATTAGCAGGAATAGGAGCAGGATTAGGATCATTTGTTCAGACAGGTGACATAGGTAAAGGCATACAAACAGGTATGACCTCTTTCCTTGGCGGCAAAATACTGGGTGGTCTGTCTGGATCTACAAGTGGAGCAGCAGCATCAGCAGCTCAAGGAGCGCCTGTCGCAAAGCCAAGTTTACTACAGAGTTTTACAGCACCAAGTCCGTCAGCAACTTCTGTTGTTAGTGGTGGCGCATCTGATTTAGCGACTAAAGTTCTGGGTGCAGACACTGCGTCAGCAGCAATGCCGTTTGGTACTGGCACTAAGGGTGGTGCATTCACGGCAGGGCAGCAAGCTTTTATGCCTGCTATGCTTGGTCAATCTATGGCAGATATGCAGATGATTGAGAATCGTGCAGCAAAAAAAGATGGCGATGACGAGGACAAAGAAACAAGACCACCTATGCCAAACCCAATGGTAAGAAGTTATAACCCCAATCCTTACGGGGGAAGCCCAGGTGAAGGTCTATATTTTCAGTACCGAAGAAGACCTAGAGCAGATGGTAGTACACCTAAGTATCCATACACCTATGCAGAGGGGGGCATTGCATCTTTAGGTGATGGAGGCAGTTCAAGTAAAGAGGTTCCGTTAGATAAGGCTATGGAGTTTATTGGAAACTTATCTAGATCTATGCCGCAAGTTCCAATGGATGCTATCGTAGAGGGGGCTAGAGGAGTCTTAGGATTTGCTGAAGGTGGAGAAGCAGAAGTAGATGAGATGATGGAAGACAGTGGCATGAATGAAAAAGATGTTATTGTCGAGGCCATAAAAGCAATCAAAGAAATGTCTGATCAACCAGAAATAGCTTTAGCTATGTTTGTTCAGAAGTACGGCGAGGACGCATTACGCGATCTTGTCGGGCGAGTGCAGTCGGGTGAGTTAGATGATACTGTAGCTCGTTTTGCAGAGGGTGATAAAGGAATGGTAAGAGGCCCAGGAGATGGTTCTGGAGTTGATGACATGGTTCCTGCAACACTTGAGGGAGAGCAAGACGTTCTCCTGTCTGATGGGGAGTTTGTGCTGAGGAAGAATACTACTGATGCTCTGGAGAAAGCATATGGTGGTGGCTTCCTTGATATGATTAACCGTGCTGAAGAGGATGCTCCTGAGAAACTTGAACAAATGGTGGGATAATTGAAAGTTAGCTTAGTGCCTCAAGAGGCAATTGGCAGTGTATGGAAGGACGTTGATGAGATATTAAAAAGAGCAGTAGATACAGTCAAAGATAAATCAGAAGTGATTGATATATTAACTGGGGTTTATGAAGGCATGTATGCTCTTTGGGTTGTGATGAATGAAGATGATAAGATAATAGCTGCATTTACCACAAGACTAATACAATATCCTAGACGTAGAGCACTGGCATTAGATTGGGTAGGCGGAACGCAGATGAAAGAGTGGGAAGATCAGTTGATTGACACTATGAAGCGTTACGGAAATGAGTTAGGATGTAGTCATCTAGAGGGCTATGGAAGAAAAGGTTGGGGTAGAGCTTTGAAAAAATACGGATTTTATCCTGAATACATAGCTTACCGAATGGAGTTATAAAATGGGCAAAGGCGGCGGTCAAAATATACCTACGGATACTACCACACGAACAGTGAGTATGCCTGAGTTTTCAGATCCGTACTATCGTAGAATGCTTCAGGGCGCTGAAGATGCAATGCTGCCCTTTGATCCATATACTGGACAGTCTAGATACACGCCTTATCCTGGAGAAAGAATAGCTGAATCATCTATGTATGGTGATATAGGTGCATCTCGTGCCATGACGCGAGGGATTGCTCAACAGGGTATCGCAGGTATGCCAGAAGCTATGCAGGCAGGCAGGCGAGGAATGGCTGCTTCAGGTCGTGGCATTGGATATACAGATCAGTCGGTAGGTAGGCTTAGAGCCGCAGGCCAATACAATCCTACCACTTTTAGTGGTGGTGCTGTTAGTCAATATATGTCTCCATATATGCAAAATGTTGTGGATGTTCAGAAGCAACAGGCTAGAAGAGACTTTGATAGATCTCAAGCAGGAAGAGATGCGGAAGCTGTAAGCGCAGGTGCATTTGGCGGTTCTCGCAGAGGGGTTGTCGATGCTCTGGCACAAGAAAATTTACAACGACAGCTTGGAGAGATACAGGCTACAGGACAGCAACAAGCCTTTGAACAGGCAGCTCGTCAGTTTGAAGCTGATCGTGCAGATAGGCAGTTTGGTATAGGTCAAAGACTTGCAGGTGAACAAGCAGCACTAGGTGCAGCGCAGCAGCTAGGTGGCATGGGTCAACAGTTTGCTAATATGGGCGCAGGTTTAGCTACATTAGGTGAGCGTCAACGTCAGGCAGATATACAAGGCGCACAGTTACTTGATACTCTTGGACGTGATATTAGGGCTGAAGATCAGGCTCGACTTGACCAGACATACGAAGATTTTGTTCGTCAGAGAGAGTACCCACAGACTCAATATGAACGTATAGCAGGTATATTGAGAGGTCTGCCCGCAGGTCAGAATGAATTAACACAAACAATGCAGCGTGTTAATCCAGTTAAAGATGCACTTGGCATGGGCATATCAGCGTTGAGTCTATATAAAGGTTTAACAGGATGAATATAATAGAGCTTCAAGACAACCTTAAAGACTTTCCTGATCGTGTGTTAATGAAGGAGATGCAGTCTCCATCAGGTAACATGCCGCAGTTTCTAGTTCTCAGTGAGCTGACAAGACGCAAGAGAATGCGTGAGGATTACAAGCGTCAAGAAGCTGCTAATATGCCTACAGTTGCAGAAGAAGTGATGACCGCAGCAGGCGCACCACAAGAGGGCTTGACTGCAATCGCAAGGAACATGGCTCCAAATAGTTCAATTGCACAAAATACAGGTGCAGACATGGCAGTGCAAAGAGAGCCTACTCGTATGCCGCAGAGGATGGCTGAAGGTGGCATTGTTAGTATGGCTAATGGTGGGCCTCTTGGCACATACAGTCTTGATCGAAACCCTATGGATGCCATTGAGCTTTTAAGATTTCAAAGACCTGATCAGTATGCAAAGTATAAAGATAATCCTGCCGCATTAGAGCGAGTAGCTCTTTACTATTTAAACAATTCGGGGATTATGCCCACTGAGCCAGAGCAAACTGGACTAGAAGGATTAGAAAGAGAGCCTAGTTTTTTAGAGAAGTTTAACCCGATTCCTTCGCTTCAGGCGATGGCAAACCAGACAAAGATAGATCAAGGTCAGGAAGCTAGAGAACTAGAAGACAGAGCCAAATCTTTATCTAGGCTTAGAGCTAGTGCGCCAGAGGATGGTAGTTCATCATTACAGGCTCAGAAATATATTAACGATCCGCTTTTAGATCCAGATGGCGGCTTTTCAGAGCCTCTTGCAGGTGCAGTTGGTTTTCTGCCTGAGTCAATCATACAAGCAAGAAAGATGTCTGCTCCTAATATAGACACTCAAGCAGTGCCATCTAGTATAGTGGGCGGCTTTAGTGGTGATATGTCACCAGTAGGAACAATGCCATCTCAGATCAGTGAAGTAATCACGCCAGAATTTGATGATTATTTTCAATCGCCCCTATTAGAATATCCACAAGTGGCTGACGCGGCATCTGATTTAAATGCAGGTGAAACTGCTCAAGAAGCTGCTGATCGTGTTGCTCAAGCTCAGGCTCAGGCTCAGGCTGCGGATGATTACATGACAAATATGATCTCAGAAATGAATAGAGAGGGTAGCCTCGAACAGCCAGATCAAACTCCACTATTTACAAGTGACGAAGTAGATCCAATACCAGATGGAGGAATGTTTGGTGGCATTGGTGACGCTAATTCCAATATTAGTTTAGCGGATATATTTGATCTTGATAGAATAAAACAAAACATAGAAGACATGGGTTCACAAAATCCTGATCCAAATAGTATTGGGTCACAATTAGGAGATGCTATTGTTTCTGGTGGAGAAATACTAGGTGGCGCAATAGATGACACTATTGATAAATATTCTTCTATGCTGCCTGACGGATCTGCTCCAGACACAGCACCACAAATAGCAGGTGATGCACCGTCAGCAGATAATACATCACCAAGCGCATTGAATAACATTTCGTTGGGCGGTGGAGAAGCAGGCGGTGAGGCATTATCTACTAACTTAACAGAGTTTGCTCGTAATGATACTCAAGACACATCAACATCACCTCTTGGCAACAAGGTTGTTAAAACAGCGACAGCTTCTGCAACAGGCGGTGATTCTGGAACTGGATACAGCGATCCTTTACGATCAAGAATACAGAGAATGCTTGACGAAAGAGAGAAGAGCTTAGAGTCCGACAAGTGGTTAGCACTTGCACAGACTGGCATGGCGCTTATGGCATCAGACAACCCAACATTAGCAGGTGCTATAGGTGAAGCAGGTCTCATGGGTCTTAGATCTCTTAGTGAAGCTAGACAACAATACGATGATGACATCTTAGATTTGATGAACATGCAGTATAAGCTAGACGTGCTTGATCAAGAAAGCACTACAAGTGGGATGACTCCTGGAACAATGGTCAGTTTGTTAGATGACCTTCGTGATTCTAGAGACGGACTTCAAAAACAATTACTTGATCTTGAGGATGCAACTAAATACCCAATGATGACTGAGGATACTAAAGAACGAGAAAGACTAAGAATACAGCAAGAAATTTTTAGAACAGAATTGCGATTAAGTCGTATAAGAAAATCATTAGGTCTTGGTGGTGGCGTTCAGCAAGCAGGCAATTCTTTTGATGTTACTGGTGGAACTCAAACTCAAAGTGGTCTAGACTTAGGCACAGCAGTTTCTGCATAGCAAGGAGATGACTATTGGGGGTTATTCAGCAACTAGGTCAGTTCTCTGGTGAGCCATACAGCTTTACAATAGCAGGTGATACACCCACACCAGAAGAAGCAAGCCGAATATCTCAGATATTAGAACAACAAGAAGCCCCTTTTAGAAGAGCCTTTGAGCAACAATATGGTGGTGGTATTAGGTCTCTCGCAAGAGAGGAAGCTCCTGAGCCTGACAGATCTGTATCTAGTGCTTTTAAGTTTGCCCTTGATCAGCCCCTCGAAAACATAGCAGAGACAGCAAGGTCTCTTGGATATGAAGGTACTGGTGATTTCTTTAGTGACTTAGTTGAAGGGCCAGAAAACTACGAGAGCGCAGCAGGTAAGTTTTTAAATCCAGATGGGTTCGGATTTGACTTCCGTTATATGCCAAGAGCTTTAGCAGAACAAGCAGGTCAGTTCGTAGGGTCTATGGCAGCAAGAGGCGCAGGTGTTATCGGTGGGGGTTTAATCGGAGGAGCGCCTGGCGCTTTAATCGGTGGATTTACTGCGCCTGCACTTTTTGAGGCAGTTCAGTTGCTTGGCCCGATTGCAAATGAGAGAGCCAGAAACAACGGGAGGGACGTTCCTAACGCAGATGACTGGCTTGGATCTATAGCAGGTTCAAGTGCAAGCGGTGCTGTAAATGCGATAGCTCCAGGCATGTCTAGCTTTTTAAGAAGAACAATTGTAGAAGCAGGCACGGAAGGGTTGCAGGCTTTAATTCAGCAGACAAGTGAGACAGCATTAACCGACAAGGGTCTTGATCTTAGCTTTAAAGAAGCTTTAGGTGAAGGTTTACTTGGCGGAGGCGCAGCCGCTGTTGTTGGTGCTCCAATAGATATTGCCACAAACAAAAGACTGACCAGTAAATCTATAAGAGAAAGAGAAGCACAGAAAGAAAAAGATAAGAAAGAACAAGAGCGGTTAAAGAAAGAGGCAGAAAAAGACGAGCAGCTTATAGCTGATCTAAAAGAACTTACGACTGACACAAGAGAGAGACTTGGTTACGCAAGCGTAATATCACAAGAGCTTACAACTGAGGCAGAAAAACAAAACGATCAAGCGATAGCTGCGGAGCAGCCTCCTGTAAAAGAACAAAGACCTGTAGATCCTCTTGCAGTTGCAGAGGTCACAACAGATGAAGAGTTTAAGAATAAGACATTCACCAAAGCTCAATACGATAGGATTCTACAGCAGGTTAAATCTGATACTGCAAGAGAAAAAACTTTAAACCTTTCTTCTATTCAACAGCAGGTTAGTAAAGATGTAGGCAAAACTACTGTGCCTCAAGTAACAGATGTAATGAATGAACTAGTGGGTCGTGGATATGTTAATAGGGTTGGTCGAAGGTTTACGCCAACAACCAACATACAGCCTCAGCTTAAAACTCCAGATGTTTCTTACAGAAGACAGATCGATATAGCTAGTGAAGCTACAGAAAAGAACAACAATATTATTAAAGACCTGAAGCTTGATCTTGATTCTGTACGTCAATACGGCAGAGACCTACAGGGCAGAAGAACCAGTGAGAAAGCTATTCAATATGAGATTGATAGGCTTAACGAAAGAAACAAACAGTACTCAACTGTTATCAACGAATCTCAGTCAGCACTTAACAGGCTTGGCAACCTTCCATATGTTCCAAAAGTTACACCTGAGTTTAACAAAGCTCAGAAGCTTGAAACAAAAATAGCAGCAGCCAAAGCAAGAAGGATAGCTGACTCTGTTCAAGAAAAAGTTCAATCGAACAAACCTGTATACACTCCTGCTCTTACACAAAAACAAGAGAAAGTATTTAAGGATATTCGTAAGAGGCTTAATAAGTACGGATTAAAAGATGTTAAGCTAAGTGCGGAACAGTTAGTAAGAGACGAAGAAGGCGAGGGTATTGAAGGAAGCTTTGAATACAACCCTACCAACAGAATGATAAGTCTATCTATGGGTGTCTATGATCCTAAGCTATCTGAGAAGCAACTCTTTGAAAGGGTTGGTGAGGTTCTCGATCACGAGACAACACACGCCCTAAAGAATATGAACGTCATAAAAGACAAGGAGTGGCAAACTCTTACAAGTGCAGCAGCAAAAGCAAAGTATGTAAAAAGCAAGAAGGGTAAGCCAGAGCTAAGAAAGTACACCTATCTAGATAGAGCAAAGAAGATGTACGCCGATAAGTCTCCAGAGATACAGATCGAAGAAGCTGTGGCGGAAATGTTTCGTGATTACAATGCAGGCCGTTTGAAGATTACTGGCAAGCCAAGAACTATCTTAGATAAAATTAAGAACTTCTTTAAATCTATCATTGGTGGAAACCTAGAGAACGGATTCACAGATGCTGCGACTATATTCGATGATATAAATCTAGGTGAGATTGGAAGCAGAGAGAGAGCACCTCTACCAGAGGAGTCAATTAAAGTAGACAAGGATGCTGATGCAGTAGAGACACCTGCAAAAGCATCACGCCTGCCTCGCTCATCCTCAGTGCCATCTTTGCAGGGATTTATCAAAGACAATCCAGATGGATTTACTGTAGATCCAATCACGTTAGAACCTGTGTCAGGTGGGTTTGTTGTTGCACCATTGAAACAGGCAGAAATAATTGTCGGAGAGACCTTGCCAGAAGAGGTATTATTAGGTTATATAGAGGACAATAAGGATATATCTAGGGCAATAAACAGACCAGTGTATCTTGGTGGGTGGTTCGATGGAGAGTCAAAGCAATACTTTTTAGATAACACTTTGATTGTTCCTACCGCAGAAGAGGCTTTGTATATAGCTGAAGCGGCGGATCAACTAGCCATATTTAATTTGAATAACTTTGAGGAGATTAGAACAAATGAAGGAATCGAAGGACTCAAGCAAAGTGGTGCTTACAGAAGTGACGCCGCAATCGGATACCAAAGAAACCTTGCAGAGGTTGGTCGCCGCTTTGAAGAAGCAAGGAATAAACGTAACGCCCTCGAAAGAGAACAGCTTACTGGAGGAGTAGAGGGATTTAGACAGTCTCGTTTAACTCTTCCACTTACACCAAAGCAACGTGCTGCAAGTGTCTTGGACTACTTAGATCCTAATACTGGAGAACCTAAATTTAGAAGCAAAGAAGGTTCAGAAACATTAGTTAGCTTTGCTAACAAACTATTACAGTTTAGAGGCGCTCCTGAATATGATCTCATAAACTCAGCAGAAGATCGTGAATCCGTAGCTCGTATCATGGCTGCTGAAGCAGAGGCGGCTTTACTATCAAGCAGTGATGCCCTTGGTTGGTATGACACAACGCTCAAGCTTGCAAAGCAAACCCTGTTCCCAGTTTATCCAGAGGTTTCACCCACACGTCCTGATGGCACAGACAATCCTCTTTATAGTTCTGCGTCAGAACATGCGTTTGATTATGCCACTGCCGTCACATCAAACGGCTTATCAGTTATAGACAACTACCTACTTGCCGCTCGTCAGTATGATGCATGGAAGAACAGCCAAGACGGAAAGTTCCCATTGTCTTCTTCTGGCAAGCAAGGTCAGTCCATGATCAAGGCGTGGGAGTTCTGGAACGCCCTCACTAATCTAGGATATGACTCAGATCAAATTAATGAATTGCTTACTACTCAATTACCAAAGGGAGAACTTGCGTCTCTGATGACCGAAGTCTTTGGTGTTGATAGAGTAAAAGATCTACCATTTAAGATTGATGGCAAAGAACAAGCAGATCAAATGGTTGGTGTTGCTTATGTGATCGGGCCTAAGATCGGTAATGGTTTTTACCAGAACTTGCGCGGGAACTTCGATCCTTTAACTATGGATCGTTGGTGGATGCGATTTGTAAATAGAATTACTGGCAAACCAATAGTTCAGTACAACGAAGAGTTAGTTCAGAAAAACAAGGACACTCTTTGGAACTTAGTATCAAATCCAGAACAGTTATCTGAAATGGATCAAGATCTACTGGCTACTGTTCTAGATGATCTTGGGGTCACTACTTTAGAAAAAAGTGATATTGAACTTTTAGCTCCACAGATAATGAGTACATGGGATAAAAGTTTTTACAACAAAGCATACAACGACAAGCTAAATGATTTGTCTGATCAGTATGATTTTAATATTTCTGGGGCTACTATCACTGGCAAGGATGCTGCGACAGTAAAAAAGATAGCTCAAGATGCTAGACCTGAGTCAACTCCCCTAGCAAAAGCAGGTAAAAACTTAGCAAACAAATTAGTCGAGTCGCTACAAGAAGATCCAAGAAGTGCGGCAGACAGAGCGGCTATGAGAGCAACCGCTAATCGTGCTCGTGAAATATTAAGAGAGAGTAATCAGCTTGGTGTGAATATTTCTAACGCAGATTTCCAAGCATTGATGTGGTACGCAGAGAAAAGAATTTTTGCAGCAGGTGGTGTCCGTAAAGGTCGTGGTGATGACAACGACTATGCTGACGGTGCTATAGCTATTCTAAAAAAGAAAGGTATTTCAGATGGCAAAATCGAAGCCACACTCCCCAAGGCAGAGCGAGGACGGCTCAGTGGTGTCAAACTTGAACTCGAAAGAGATTCAGAAATTGGCAGAGAGATTGATACAATACAAGACACAACAGGAGAACGAAACTTCTTCTCGCCAAGAGAACTAGAATTAGAAGATTACTCTCAATCAGTTCAAGGGCAGATAACCCCAGAGGAAAGAGCAGAGCTTAACTCAGTAGAAACAAATCCTCAATTACCACCACAAAGATATCCCTCTAGGTTCGCTGTCTTTGATCCAGAGGTTGAGCCAACCGCTGAGGACTACAGAAAAAGCTACATGCTCGAAAGAGTTCCAGTAAAAAAATCTGACAGAGGTCAAACCCCTAGCCCTGTTTACGGTAAGATACTTGAGGGTAGAACAGAGCGTCTTGTTGTTCTTCCAACAGGTCTTCAAAACAATCATGCTAACGGCATCCAAGATGGTCATGGCTTAGTTCACATACAGCAAAGAAACCATGACAAAGATCTTTTCATGAACTCTAAATACGGCAGGGTTGAAGAAGCTATAAGAGATTTACTGGATAGATGGAGAAGACAAGACTTTCAAGATGGCGAAGATGTAATCTCATATCAAAATCAAAACAAGCTTGTACTTGAGTGGCGCAAGAACATTACTAACGGAAGCCCACCTCTTAGACTTGTGTTAGAGAGAGGCAGTGATGTTTCAACAAGAGGCAAGCAAGTATCAACTCTTCAGCCAAATTTTTATTATGTAAAAACATTCTTCCCTATATTGGAAAAGAAAGCTCGTAAGACTGTAGCTAATACACATTCATACAGACAGTCTACAATGCTTAGTTCCCTTCCTGTTCAGATAGAAGAAAAGAAATATGATCTAAGCTACGCCAAAGCTTCTGACTTTATAGCAAGAAAATTAGGATATTTTATTCCGCAGAGTAAATCTCAAGACATAGCGGATAAAATAATAAATCAATTTCAAGATGACTTCATTTCTGTAGGTCGTATGTATCAGGAGCTTCAAGAAAATAACGTAGAAATACCAGATGCTTTTGACGCTTATCTAACAGAAGAACTTTATCACGGCAAAGTTCCAGAAGAATTAAGGGCAAGACAAGATCTGTATGCTGCTCCAGTTGATGCCATAGATCAATTAAATATATCTCAAGATAGTATTGATAGGCTTGAGGGTTTATCTGATGCGGCATCTGAGACTGGAAATGGATTTGTAAAGCAAGCCTTGTCATCTTATGGAAGTAAAAAACAAGCCGTGGGTGAAGCAGTTATTTATGCCACTCATGCCAAAGAAAGAAATGCATTTATAAGAACAAGAGACCCAAGCAATGACTCAGGTTCTGGAATGTCTGATGCAGAGGCTGACGCCATACTCGCTTGGGTTGCAACTCTTGATCCAGATAACGCTTTAAAATTACAAAGAATGCAATCTGGAATAAGAGATATAATAAGAAACACGAATGATTCCCGCGCAGATTACGGGTTAATCCCTGAAGATTTACGGCAAGATAGAAACTTTAACAACTACGTTCCTCTGCGTGGCAAAGAAGACCCAACAGATAATGACATGAGTTTTGTGAGGCCACGAAGCGGAAGTCCTTTTGGTGTTAGGGGAAGAGAAGATAGACGTGCTCTTGGTAGATATGATTATGCAACCGACATACTTGCAACTGTGTTAGATCAAAATCAAAACGCAGTTATCAGGGGTGAAAGAAACAAAGTAGGTCAGGCTTTCATTGGCTTACTGGAAAGCAAACCAAACGAAACTCGTGGGTATGGACGTATCCTTGATAGTGTACCGACAACCAGAGCATTGAGTTCTTCTGGGAATGTAGTTGAAATTGTAGATAGGTTTGCAGCAGATAGTGATAATATATTTGTGGCAAAGGTAAACGGCAAAGATGTTTATGTTGAGTTAGCAGACAAGAGATTAGGTAGAGCACTGAAAGGTTCAGACGGTACTGGATCTAGTACTCTCGCTACAATCAATCGTGCGATGGGCAAATTAAATAGATACCTGTCAAACATAAACACATCTTACAACCCAGAGTTTATGATAACTAACTTGGTTCGTGACTTGCAAACAGCAGGTGTGAATGTCCAACAGTTCGATGCTAAAGGCATGGTCGGAGCTATGGCTAAGGACTACAGAAAAGCATTCGTAGGAATTAAACGTGCCATTGTAAATGGAGATGAGAGCAGTGAATGGTCTCAGATCTATAGAGACTTTGTTCGTGACGGCGGTCAGAACTCTGCAAACCCCATGACAAGTATTGCTGATCAAGTTGAGAACATTAATAAGATACTAGGAGATATACAAGAGGATGGTATTCGAGGTAAGTTTAATAAAGTAAAGAACAGCTTTGTCGGCAAGGGCGCAGGTTCAATATTAAATTTTCTAGAGAACTATAACACCGTAATCGAGAATGCTATCCGTGTTACCACATACCACAATTTAAAGAAGCAGGGTTTCTCAGGGGCGCGAGCAGCTCAAGCGGCTAGGAATGTAACGGTAAACTTTGGTAAGGGTGGAGAACTAAAGACGTTCATGAACTCTTGGTATCTATTTTACAACGCATCTATCCAAGGTTCATTTGCACTTTTCAATGCGTTACTAAGATCTAAAAAAGTACAAGCCATATGGATTGGTCTCATAGGAATGGGCGCACTCCAAGACTTTGTGAACTCTCTTGTTTCCGAAGAGGATGAAGATGGCATATTAATTTACGATAAGATACCAGATTATATTCTAGAACATAATATGGTCTTGCCATTAGGTGATCTTGGTGCAGGTCGGGATTACCTAGCAATACCCATGCCCTATGGATTAAACGCAGCGGTCAATGCAGGTCGAGCATTGAGCAGAACTATGAGGGGTGAATACTCTGCGTCAGAGGGCGGCCTTAGTATGGTGATGACTGCGGTGGATGCACTCAACCCAATAGGTGGAACAGAAAATCTATATAACTTTGCTGTGCCAACTGCATTTGATCCTTTTGTAGAGATCATGAGAAATGAAAATTACGCAGGTGTTCCAGTATATAAGCAGGCGTATCCTGGCGATGACTCTCCTGATAGTCAAAGATATTTTAATAACGTCAGCCCATCGGCTAAATGGGTTGCAGAAAACTTAAACTCTTTAACAGGGGGAACAAGCGAGATCTCTGGTTTCGTAGACTGGAATCCAGAGATTATGGATTACTGGTTTGATTTTTTAACTGGTGGTATTGGAAGGTTTGCAAAGAGAACATTCGTGGACGTTCCTACCACAGCCTATGCTGAAGGTCTTTCTCAAGATCTAGCAAGAGAAGTTCCTTTTGTTCGTAAGGTTTACGGCACTGTATCTGACAGAGAAAACATTGGTATCTTTGTAGAGAAAAGAGACAAGGTTCTCCGCGTTGCGGCAGAGATAAAAGCAGCACAAGATGCAGGGGATAGAGACAGGCTTATAAGAGCTAGAGAAAAATACGCAGAAGAGTTTACATTAATACCTCGCGTTAGAGCTATAAACAATGCGATCAAAAAAATATCACGACAACAAAACGCTGTGCGTGATAATGTAAATATGCCAGACGCACAAAAGCAATTGATCCTAGACAGGTTAGATGAAAAGAAACAAATGCTTTATGCTCGTGGCAATGAGATCATGAAAGATTACAGATAGTTCAATTGAACTTATTCTTCACTGCTATCTTTACTCTCTATCCATTTGATAACCGATGAATACTTCCAACGCTTAACACGCTGACTAAATACTATCGGGTCTGGGAACTCATCTTCATTCTTTATTATTTTTCTTGCTGACTTGGGATGCATCGACATCATTCGAGCAACCTCGTTCAAATCAATTAACCTTTCTTCCATGACTTAAAGTCCTCTCTAAGTTGTTCAAATTTCTTACGAGCTTCTGGGCTGTCCCTAAACTCTGATCTAGACTGTATGTTGCAATGTTCTCTTACTGCTTTAGTCACCGCTCTTTCAAGATTGACTGGGTCACTTTCGTTTATATATCCCACATCGTTCATGTACTTTCCAAACTCTGGATTACGGCACAGCAAGCCTGCCGATGCTATTAATCTTTCAATGTGTTGATGTTCTTCTCTTGTCTCTGGCTCGTCTTGATCGTTGAGCCTAACCATTGCCACAACATATCTAGTGCCTACCCAATCAGTGTGTAGTTCTGGTGGGCAGTCATTAGGATGTACGTTAAGGCGCAGTATGATACCGTTTCTGTCCTGTGACATCGATACCTTTACCGCCTCAAAGTTCATGGCTGCATCTCTAATCTCGTTCATCTCTCACTCCTATGAAAAACTTTCTTACCAGTATATCTTTTGTCAGGTGGTACATCATCACTGTTAAAATGAAATTGAGCAGCGTGAAGTCTGTCTACATGACTCTTTGTTTTGTCCTTCTTATGACCACAAGACTGACCAGATTTTGCCCCACATGCAGGACACTCTACTTGCTGAACCATTGCTTTAGTCACTGTTACCATCGTATCTCTCCCAGTTTCTTGTTGCCCATTCTATTGGGTCAACTCCACTTAAATCCCACCATGTGCGCTCGTCACCAAAGCGGTGCAGTTGCATATGGCATTCGTGACACAGAGGTACAGCGAAGTTATCTCCCGACTTCATGCCTACACCACGTTCCCCAACATGCTGTAGGTGGTGCGCCTCTGCGCCACGTCTGCACACTAAGCAAGGTGACCCTCGCAAAGTATTCAAATACTTCTCACTCCTAACTCTTTTATGTTTAGGAATAAGCATAATCTTCTGGTGTTAGTTCTGGTAAGTTTGTAGCATCTTGCTCGTCACTTATTCGTTTCCTTGTTCTAAAAAAGCCATCGTGTTCTGGGTATCTCTCCATAAATTTTCTGGCATACCAAGCACGATAGTTATTGTTTAGCTTAAACGATGACTTACCATCAGCGTCTGCCGTGTCTGTTTCCCAACGAATGCGCTCAAAGATTGCATTCACTGAATAGTTTTTAAATCCACGCGAGATAATTTCTTTTGTAAATTTTATGAAAAGAACAGAGACATACGGGTTCTGCTTGCTGAATGCCGCAGCCTGTTCATCCATTTCTTGTTTTCTGCTTTTCATCTTTTTCCTCAATCATCTTCCTATGTTCTGTAAGAGCCTTGCCTCTCTTGAAACTATTGATGGGGTTTTCATCTTTGTACTTACGCCACAGTGCAGCCGATTTCTTTTTCTCAGATGGATCAGTTTGAGTTACAAACAGTTGAGGCTGTAGATCATATCGCCAGTTGTTGATGTCTCTCATTCTTCTGATACCACCTGCTGTTACACCCTGACAGTAGAAGCCCATAGCTTTCCAGAAACCATTTGCCGCAATGTCAGAACCACAGCGTAAGCTAATCGATAATGCATTTGATGCAGATGCGAGGTCAATTAAATGTCTGATTAAAGCAGCGCCATATAACTGACCTCGTAGATCGTATTCAATACAAGCCTGATGTATCTTAACCTGATGACCAAGAGAACCATGATAAATATATCCTGCATGTTCTCCGTTTACACGAGCCAAAAGTATTCTGTGATTTAGTATCTCACGCTCAAAGACTTGCTTGGGATAGAACGCTAAGTCTTCTGCGTTCTTCCTCTGCAAATGATCGATGTAAACTAGATCACGTTCAACAGCAGGTTCGACTTGTATATCCATTACTAGAATGGAATCTCATCATCCATATCATCTAACCCAGAAGTTTGATTGTTACTGTTGTTAGAAGACTTATTGTGACCACCATTGCGCTCGTAAAAGACACTAGAGTTTATAGACAGAAAGTTCATACCTCCTTTAGACTGCCTGATCCAAGCAGATAGATCTGCCTTTGGATGCTTAATACCTTCATCTAACTGAGCCATTAGATCTCTAACAACATCGGCACTCATCTCAATGTTGCCAGTATAATCAGGTTGCTTCTCTGTTTGTTTCTTTCTGTTCTTAAACAGTGCGCCTGATGCTCTTTCATAATCAGCCATTAGCTTTCTCCTTTAGTTCTTTTGCACGTTTCTTAAAATTAGTTAGAAGTTCTTCGTAGTCGCTTGGTCTATTGGTTTGTAATAAATTCAAAGCTGATTTGTTTTTCTTCCAAAGCTTACCAAGACTTTCATAAGTCTTGTGTACCTTCATAAGCTCAGTGAAGGCATCGGTTACCATATCCCAACCGTCAGTCTCTTTAGTTATGACATTACCCATATCATCCTCAGCACTTACTATATCTGGTGTGCTCTCTTTAGGGGGCGGTGGAGGCGCGTCAGTCTTTTGGATAGGGTCAACCGCCTCTTCAGCCTTTACCTCACTCTGAGGGACTTCTCCGTTGCTCTCTGGCAGATCCTCACCTGCATATACATAGTGACCTAGACCATGCATTGCTATAGCCTTTGCAAAACATCGCATCCTGCTATCACTGATGTCTTTTGATGTGGGATTTTTTTTAGCATCATTTTTATAATCCATAACTGGAAGCCACATCATATGCGTTTGCCCTTTGATCGTAACGCTAACCCTAACCTCAACTGTGCTGTCTGGATAGGTGATGTTATCATGAACCTCGTAAGATGCATCGGGGTAAGAATTTTTTACTTCGCCCCAAGCCCAAGCCCAAGATATATATTTTAAGCTATAGGGCTTACCGCTTTTAGTTTTGTAATCTTTAGTTTCTATTCTTTCTGAAAGATCTTTTTTACTTAGATCTTCCCAAACAGAAAGTTCACTTGAACTTTTTTCTTTACTCATTCTTTCCTCCATGAATTAAATTGTTCGCAGAACTCTGACACTCCGCAGTAGTTACCTTGGCATCTGGTTAGCTCACCCTTCCGATGCTCTATGATTGTTGCAGTGGTATATTTTTCATTCGATAAGTTTACATGATCGATAGCTTCTTGCTCTGTCTCATAGACACGCAGTGCTCTCTTCACGTTCTTCTTTTTCACAGCCCATGTATCAGGCTTTGCCCACTGTTCTTCTGGTGTGCACAGTTGCTCCTTGTCGAACAGATCATAGTTGGCTTGAGCTTCTTGGTGCTCATGCATCTTGCCGTAAACATATTCTTCTCGCTCTGCCTCACTCCAAAGGGGCAGATCAATTACAACTATGGGTGATTGAGGGTAGTCTTTATCGAACTCAGCCTTGCGTCTCTGCCAGTCTCTAAGCACTGCACAGATACGAATGTTGCTGACTTTCCTAAATCTATTCTTGCCATCCTCTGAGTTTTCTATGAGCCAAGCGTAGCAGTTCTGCTGCCGCTCCCATTCTTTCTTGCCCAAGATAACAGACCATGCAGACGTAACCTTGTAGTCAGTAATCTGCACAGTGCCATCTGGTAAAACTTCTTGATGATCTAATGCGCCTGACAAAACCCAGTCCAGTACCTTGGCGTAAAGTCTTTCTTCTTTTACCACGTTCTCAGGATCTTCTGCGCTTTCAAGAATATGATGCACTGCCGTGCCGAGCAAAGGCCAGATCATTTCGACAACATCTTTTGTCATCTGGTTCTTGTTCTTCTCGCGCAACAAACGAACACGAGGGGAGTCAATCAGCGTGGTAACACTGATGTCGGAGTCTCCCTTCGAGTACTTATCGTCTCTCGCAAAATTAAGAAATGCATCAGGCAACTGATGCTCGTTTGTAATTTTCATTGTATTCTCCACTCTGTTATGGTTTAAATCATATAAGGAACATAATGTCAAATAAGATATTTTAAGGGTACATATGGATAACTTTGACAAGACCTTCACAATATATGGTGAGCCTGCATCGAAAGCTAACTCTCGAAAGATGGTCATCATCAAAGGCAGACCTGCGTTTATCAAATCAAAGAAGGCCAGAGACTACGTTCAGATGTTCGAGCAGCAATGTCCAGTCATGGAAGTGCCGACAACTGATGACGTTGTGGTTGAGATGATGATCTATTACGCAAGCCGTAGACCTGACCTAGACGAGAGCCTCATCCTTGATTGTATGCAGTGCCGTATCTACAAAAATGATCGGCAAGTAAAACAAAAATTTATTTACTGGGGATTAGATAAAGAAAACCCAAGGACAATCATCAGGGTTCGATCTTGTGACGTAGATAAGATCCCTTTCTACTTATCTTATGATACTGTTCTAATAAAGAAATCTAGTTAATATAATATATATATAATATTAATATATATATATAATATATATAATATATATATAAATACTCTCGAAAAATTCTTGCTTGACGCATCGGCATTCCTTCCTCTATGTTCGTTGGATCAGAGTAGGAGAACAAGTCGTGCACATCGAACAAGAAGTTCGTGGCGAGGCTTATAGATTGGGTGAAGGTCAGCATAAAATCAAATGCCCAAGCTGTAGTCACAGCCGCAAAAAGAAAAACGATAAAACACTTTCTCTCCGTATAGAACAAGACAAAACTTTGTATCAGTGTTGGCACTGTGGTCAGCAAGGTATTGTTCCTATGCGAGAGGAGTTACCAGAGATCAAGAGAGAAACAACAATGTCCATTGCAAAAAAAGTTCAAAGAAAAGAATTAACAGAAGACTGCCAGGCATGGCTTCAAGGAAGAGGCATCAGTAAAGAAACAGCTACCAAAGTAGGATTAGTTTCAGCTCGTCATTGGATACAGGCACTAGGAAAAGAAACTGAATGCATCATGTTTCCGTACACCAATGAGGGTCAGGAATATGCATACAAGATAAGATCGATAGAGGACAAAGGCTTCGCATGTAGCGGTGCACCTCAGACATTCTTCAACGTGCAGGGCGTGGAGCGTAATGATGATCTTATAATTTGTGAGGGTGAGATGGATGCTCTTGCGTTCATCGAAACAGGTTATGATAGCGTTGTGTCCGTGCCAAACGGTGCGGTCATGAAGGTTGTCGATGGACAGATCGATCCGAAAGAAGATAATAAATTCAAGTTCTTATGGGCTGCAAAGAAAAAAATAGAAGCGGCTGCTCGTATCATCATCGCTACCGATGCAGACAGTGCAGGTCAGGCAATGGCAGAAGAGATAGCCAGACGTATTGGTAAAGATCGATGCTTCAAGATTGAGTTCCCAGAGGGGTGCAAAGATGCCAATGACGTACTGGTCAAGCTTGGCAAGGATGCCGTAGATAAAATTGTAGTTGACTGTAAACCGTGGCCTGTCGCGGGGTTGTATGACGCTTCTCACTTCTACGAACAACTTGATGAGATCTACGAGAACGGTATGGGCAGAGGCGAGAGCACTGGCTACGACAACGTAGACGAATTGTACACGGTAGTAGCAGGACAGCTTACGGTTGTTACTGGTCATCCATCCTCTGGTAAGTCAGAGTTCATAGACCAGATTATGGTTAACATGGCACAAGAAAAAGGTTGGAAGTTTGCAATATGTTCTTTCGAGAATGAACCACGACTGCATATAGCAAAGTTGATAAGCAAGTATATTCGCAAGCCTTTCTTTCAAGGCTCAATGCAAAGACTTACACATCAAGAATTACAGGACGGAAAAGAATTTGTTCAATCGAACTTTTCTTTTTTGTACCAAGCAGATGGTTCTCTGTCATCTGTAGACAGCATCATCGAAAGATTAAAGATAGCAGTGCTTCGACATGGTGTCAGGGGAGCTATCATAGACCCATATAATTACATTCAAAAGGCAAGGGATGTCAGCGAGACTGAGTGGATCTCAGACGTACTGACAAAGCTTAGAGTGTTTGCTCAAGCGCATGGGATACACTTGTGGTTCGTAGCTCATCCGACAAAGATGATGCGAGGAACAGATGGTAAAGTGCCTGCGCCAAAAGGATATGACATATCTGGTAGTGCGGCATGGTTTGCTAAGGCTGATGTTGGATTGACTGTACACAGACCAAATCCATCTGGGTCTCCGATGTCAGAGATACACATATGGAAGTGTCGTTTCTCATGGGTTGGTAAGCAGGGAGAGACTGAGCTTGAGTTCGATGTTCCGACATCAACATACAGGAAGTATGTACCTGATGAGTTCCTTGACGTGCCAAACGATTACAATGATCCAGATGATGACGATGACCCACTCCCATTCTAAAAAGTTTTTGCTTGTCCGTGAGGGGAAAGAAGCACCAGTCATTCACGTCTTTGTAGACGGTGAAGAGGTGGCAGTCCTTGAGCTTACGCATCATGAGGCACTGAGGCTTGTCAGCAACTTGTGTGACAAGATGATTGAAAGTGTTTGACGATACGCTGTAGTGGTGCTAGATATTGCGTCAGGACATTGGTTCAGACATATATCTGGATTCCTCCACTCTGATACTGGAACGCCTTCGGGCGTTCCTTTTTTTTAAAAAAAACACGCAGGGAGAAGAGCAGCGTTCTCAACCTGCGCTAGTTTAACGATAGTAAATTGAGGCAAACCTGAGAGGTTGTTATACTATCGTCAGTGTATGGTCACATTCCCTATGTGCTCATCATTTAGCTGCTCAAGAATATGACCAATGCTGACTGCAATATTAAACCAGTTATCTCCCATACCATAAACTTCTACGAGATTTACAATTAGATTTATAACTTGTTCGCCAGTTGCCTTGGGTGGTAACTGACTAACGAGATCGATAAGAGCTTCGTGATTTAGTTCTTTGTGCATTTTATTTTTTGTGTTACCCTATAATTGTTTTTCATTTTTGCTCCAACTAGGGCGGCTCTCGCCGCCCCTCTTTTAGAAGTCAACAAGTTCCTTCACAACAGTATCCTTGATCCTTCTGTTAAGCAAGCTTTCCGCACGAGAGAACTCTGTGTGAGTGGCAAGGATAGTATCATCTGGAGCTTCGTACTTGAGCACCCAAGCATTTTCGATAGTGGCCTCGCCACGGTATACCTTGAGGGTGTCACAAGCATATGCAACGATCCCCTGCTTGGATAGTCTGGTAAGGTTTTTCTTCTTGGCTCTCAAGACAAACCTCTCACCATCACCTGCTTTGACAGTAGCGATACTCTCTGAGTAGACTGCTTTGCCCCAACTGATAGGTATCTCAACATCAAAGATGTCTTTGTAGCTGACCGCCCTCTTCTCAACGTAAGGCTTGCTACCCTTGTCACATTTCACATGCCACTCTTTGGATGGGAAGGCGTTGTCTATCTCAGACTGCGCCCATATAGAGTTCCTTTGGCTGTGCTCTCTGATAGCACCAAGACTTTCTATATGCCGAGAATGATATCTGTGCTTTTGTATTATCTTTAGAAAAGATCTGCCACATTCAACAACAGGTCTGATGGCATCTCCACCGTTACCTTTGCTCAACATTCTGAAAACATCAGGCGCTCCATCGTAGTCAAAACTTTTCCATCTGTAGTTAGTACCATCAGAGCAGAACTGTTTGATCTCATCTGGTGAGAAGCCATAGTCTTTGAAGAACCTACTTAGTTCTTTCTTTGCGTATTCGATTACTTCTAGATTTTCCTTGTGTGACATCAGTGTCATCCTCCGTTTTTAGTTCTATTGAACTTTTTTCCCAAGGCGGTCTTGATAAAGATACCTTGATGTTATTGTTAGCAAGCCTACGCTTGTAGCCTAGCAGTTCTTTTTCAGCAGTTGTCCAACGCCTCATATTTTTATACCGTTCTTTCTTAGTTTAGAGACGAACAACTTTAACTCTTCTCGCGCACGAAACAAGTCTTGTTCTGTATTACGTGGCCTATCCCTACGCCCAAGCTCGTCTTGCAACCTATCAACTTGTTGCTTTAAGAAACGATACTCGTACTTGAGCGCAGGGCTTAACTGTTCATCACCCATCTGGTCTCACCTTTGGCTTGATGATTTCACGATAGCCAGAGGCAAACGGTGTACGTCTGCAATACATCATGATCTCTTTGCCGTATGTGTCAGCAAGGACATCATAAAGATCATCCATCACCCCATTGCCCATAGCCTCGTAGCATTCGTGCTCACTGGGAAAGATGACAGTTGTTGATACGTCTTGGTTCTCAACAACGTATTCGATGACAAGTAACGTATAGAATAATTTAAACATTATTTACTCCCTTTAGATTTTAAATGATAATCATGAGTGATTGTTCCAAGACTTGCGTCTCCCACCCATTTCTCTTCTACCCATTTTCTTTTGCGGTCACCGTTCTTGTAGATAAACGTATGCCAGTGACCCCTGCGAACATGCCTGCGCTTCTTGCCGCCACCACCCTTGAACATACGCTCGTAGCGAGTAACACCATTAGGCTTAGGCAAATCAAGCTCGACAATCCTCAGCTCGTTTCGAGGCACTGATCTACCAAACGCAATTCTTGGCAAACCTTTCTCTGTCTTGCGTTCCTTTACAGTGTGCGGATAGTTTAGCATAGCCATTGCAGCAATCAAGAAACGCATGTCACCTGCACAAGCTCTACACGTTGTTCGTGCGTGTTCTATTTTATCCTCGTCTAATATTTTTTTAGGCAAAACCATGTTGCCTGCGTTGTGCAAACTAGGAAGCATTTGAAGGTAGAGCCTTTCCAAGTGTAGAGATCCTTTGTGTTCGTTGGCATAAAAAGTACCAACCAAATCATCTCCTAGTTCTTTTTGTTGTTCACGCAAATGTCTGTTTTCATACCCGTCTTTCCCACTGATTTCTTTGACATTACTTTTGCTATCTATTGGCTTCTCGTTATCCAGTGCAATTGCCATAGGGGGAACAGCTATTTGACCGCTTTCATCCATATGAAACTGAGAATAATGAGAGTGAGTTACGCCAGTGTCTCCCCAGATATGATAGCCCACACGTCTGCTCCACAAATCTTCAGTCCATTCAAAGTCATCGGGGATAAGCCCCATCTTTGTAGTGTGGTGTCGGAATAAACTCATGCGCTTCTGCTCATCCCATTCAATCCACATGTTGTTGAATGCAGGGATAGCTAGTTCGCACATTTCCAAAAGAGACTTTGGTTTAGACAGACTAGCTAAGACACAATGCTCAAGCAGACTGTCAGAGATTACAAACTTTTGACTTCCAACCATGTGACGCTGTACGTCTCTGCGCGATAGCTCAGAAGTTTTGTGGGTTTGATAGTTCCAGATACCTTTGCGTGGCTTTGCTAGTGCAGCCATCACAATATTAAAAAGGTCATCATCCATATTGCACTCGCTTTCTTTTAAGATTAGATTGATTGAGGGGCAGTCCTCCGCTGCCCCACGAATTAAAATGGCGGCTCTTCATCAGCCGCCTTTGGTTGCCAGACCACGTCATAATTAAACATGGCAAATAAAAAGCCTCGCAAATCGCAAGGCCAAGCTTCTTTAATTTTCATCGTCTTTGAAATCCCAGTCTAGCCACTCAGTATATTCGGCTAGGTGCTTGAAGTTTTGTGGCGATACTTGGATCTCTTTATCCCAATTGATTGAGTCCACATACTCTCGTATCTCTGAGGGATCATGCTCATCTTGAACAGGCACAGAGACATCCCATTCAATAGTTTTATTTACTCGAACCATAACAATTTTCATTTGATTTCCTTTCTTCAAATGTTCCACCATCCTAATGCTGCACCCACTGTCCAGAGGATGCAGACTGTTATTGCTGCCGCACTGTAAAACATGAGGCCACCTACGTTTTAAGGTAGGTAGTCTCTCCCCAAGGGGCAGGGTCAGACCTCATGCTAGATGATACCCACAGTGTAGGGTAATGAGGTGGGTTCTGTGGGTAGTCAAAGATCTCCATATCACTGAGGTAAACCATGTTGTCTACTGGCAACTGGTGCTCCTCAATGTAGTCGAACACTGGCTTTACTTCCGTGCCGCCACGCCCACCGATCTCAATCATCTGGATCTCTTCACCTTGCTCATAGCGTTTGACTGTCTGAACACGAGCATCACAAGTGATGACTGTGATTGAACGTGGCTTTAGATCCTCGCTGATAGCGTTGATCTCACCAAGGAAAAATCTCAGTTCTCTCTTGCACACAGACAAGCTTGTATCGATACCGATCACGACATCACCTGCACCGATCTTCTCAATGGTGGGTGATATCATTCCGTTCATGTGATACATCTTTTTGTGAAGTCTGCGAAAGCTGTAGTCATCTGGCTGATCACCGCCAACAAATCTACGCATCACATTACGCCAATCAACTTGACTGCGCTCCATCTCTTCAATGAGATCCTTAGCAAAGGCAGGCATCTTACCAACCGCCTTAGCTCCAGTTGCAGCCATCATGATCTTGGCATCGATGTCTGCTTCCATCTGCTTGACCTCAGCTTGTGACATGTCACTGCCATCATCCTTCTTGGCATCTTTGACCTCACCAATAACAGCGTTGCCATACTTTTCTTTGGCATCTTCTGGTAGTCGGTCATAGATAGCCTCAGCCGTTAAGCCTTTGTACTGAGGGTCAATCAATGCTCCCTCTGGCAGTTTGAAACCTGCATCAACTAGGATTTGATTGATTGCAAAATCAGTGGCAATATTCCAAAGCAAAGGGTCACGACTGCCTCGCCTCAAAGGATGCTTGAGAATAATGTGCAAGACCTCATGAGCCATAACACCCACGGTCTCTTCTTGATCTATCGTGTCAACCCAATCTGGTGACCACAGAATAGACTTGCCATCGGTAGCCATAGTCGAAACACTGGCATCTGGCTTTACCCTTACGCCTAAGCATACTGATCCATAAAATGGAAACTTAATAACTAATCGCGTGCTACCGCGAGACACTTTCATTTGTGCGTCCATAATTTTCTCCGAAAAAAAGTTCAATAGAACTAAAAGCTGAAATGGTAAGCAGTCATATTGAAGTGTATGACTGCTTTCCTTGATTAAAGAATGAGGTGCTTGCCGATAGACATGATCCATTCTCTTACCGCATCGTCTCTCTTGAGTTCCTTCTTGAGATCCTCGCTGCGGCTCATCGCGTCCTTGATCACAAAAGCAGCTAGTTCCTGCTCAGGTAGACGCTTGAGGTATGTCACAATGTTCTTGGCGTTTTTGCCATTCATCTTAGCTGATATTGCAGCGCATACAGCGTACTGAACATCAGGCGCGTCAGGAATAACTGCGCTTGAAGGATTGGCAATAAGCTGATCGACATCAGGGATGACATCGTACACCTTGAGGAAGCCAACGAACTCAGCCGTTGCTGCCTGACCAACGCTGCCTGCAATGGCTTCTATCTGGTCAACAGGATCAAGCTCCCACTTGAGGATAGAGTTTACTCTTTCCCATGTTCTAGGAGATGGGCAGCTATCTTGATCAGCCTTGAACTCATGCAGTCTGTTAGGGCGAAATCTTAGGAAAGCTTTTACTTGCTCTGACCACCCTGTTAGATTAGCGTAAGCCAAAGTGTCCTCTAGGTCAGCCTCAATGTTTAAAAACATCAAACGATCTTTGAGTTGAGATGGCATGTTGTTTGTGCCTGCGCGATCTGACATGCGATTGCCTGCCGCAACGATAGCCCAACCATCTGGTATCTTCCAAGAGCCAACCGCTCTTTCATTACAGATCTGAGCGGATACGTTCTGACACATGGTCACGGCTTGTGGAAGCTCGTCCAAGAATAGAATGCCGTATGAGTTAGGTGTCATCTTACGCATCCAATCTGGTGCAATATGAACCATTCTGCTTTTGTCATCGTTGGGTATGAGCCAACCCGCAATTTCTTCTGGACTTCTTTCAGTCAAACGCAGCTCTTGAACGTGGCACTCGACATCACGGTCAGCACTAATCTTTTTAGCAAGATCATGAACCGCTGTTGTCTTACCAAGACCTGCCCCACCGACAAGGTAAGGCACAACATACTCAGCATTTCTTGCGTCTTTTTGATCGAGTGCAAAGTTGATAGCCTTGTACACGATGTTTGAAGCTTGTGATAATTTCATTAGGATTTCCTCTCTAAGGTTGAAAGCAGTTCATCTGCTTTTCTGATTGCGATTACAAAATTCAGACATTCCATTTTTACAGAGCATGTCTCTACTCTGTCTTGCTTGGAGCGTAGACCGCTCTCTTTTGCTTCTTTTACAGCCTCGTCAAAGTCTTCATTAGCTTTGACAAGCATGTCGTTTAGCTCTTGCATACTGAACTCTTTGTATGCCTCGACTATGTTCATGCTGTATGTGTCTTCCAGTTCCATCAGTCCTCCTCTCCTTCAATTACTTTAAGCTCTCGCATGTAATCAATTAGATCTCCAAATATGGTGGTGTGCTCTAAGACATGAACCTTAGTGTCCAAGTCAATTTTGTTAGGCGAAAGAAACCAATACCAAAAATCTTTTTCATCAAAATTATTGGTAGCTTTTTTCACTTCCATTAAAGTATATTCAGCCATTATATTTCACCTCTCTTATCACGATGTTTTAACTCAAGGTATAGAGCTTCTATCGATCCCCATTTATGCTGATGATCACAGTAGGGTGCGTCATCAGGCACGTTCCAATCTATAAGCTCGTATATTCGAGCTTCTATTTTTTTACGCTTCTGTAATTTTTTGTAGCTGTTAAGCTCCCAAGGATTTGGATAATTTGTCATGTTTACCTCTCTTTCTAAAAAGTTCTATTGCACTTAAAAATTCAGCCCCCGAAGGGGCTGAGATTAAAGGGCAACATTACGCTGCGAACTCAGCAACCGTAGCATCTACGGTCACGTTCTCGTCAGCAACCTCAGCCTCGGCAGCTTTAGCAGCCTCTGAGTTGCGGTATGCCTTACGAGCAGCCATCAACTCACGCATGGCGTTCTCGAACTCGTCAAGCTCCTCATCGTCCAGACCGTCCTTGAAGACATCGCCTTGAACTCTGTTACCGTTCTCGTCTTTCTTGGTTGAGAACTTGCCGACAACTTGCTCTGCGAGGCGCTGCGCTTTTGACTTGTCGCTCTCACCTTTGACCGCTTTGGCAAGCTTGTTCTCGCTGTCGATCTCTAGCGTTGCTAGATCCTTGACGATGGCATCAGGTGTGTACTGAGTTGGTATCTCACCAAAATGTTCTTTGAGCAGTACAATCGCACCCACACTGTTTTCTAGGTAACGCTTTGCGCTAGGCTCTTTGACACCTGCCTGTTCGACTAGTGCGCTCTTGAGAGCTTTAGAGCTAGAGCGTTTTAGGTTTCCCTTCACCAATTTCTCTTGAGAAATAGAAGCAATGACCTCGCCATACGCTGCCATTTTATGACCGTTAGCCGCAGCATTGTTTTCTTTGTTGACGCCCTTGAGCTTCACAATCTCTTGCTCCGCAGTGTAGACGTTGTTGATTGCAGTTTCGGTCACGGTAAAAGTTTTTGAATTTGTCATCTGTTCATCCTTTTCTGGCTGACAAGTTTCGTTATCGGCATGATGCCGCGACTACAGCCCCGAAGGGCTGCACTCATGGTTTCATGACATAAGAATTTTTTTGAGTTCTTTGACAGAGCGTCCTGACATTCTGGCAAGCTCTGTAAGCGTGACATCCCAGTGGGTGTCGAAGTAGTGGATGATGTCTTCATCAGTCATAGTATCACCTCATAAAGTAAATGGCGGCTAGTATCACCGCGTTGATGACCGCGACTAGCGCAGCCTTGTGAAAGAAGGGCAGAGTATCTGCCCAGATGATTAGCTTGTTTAACATTGTAACCTCACGCTGCTGTTTTTCTTGAAACACCGTCATGCTTGATGATGCCCATCAACATCAGAACATCCCAAGCACTATCCAAGTCGAACCCACATGATCCATCTCTGCGAGGGAACACGTCAGTTTCTAGATCCCACTCATGACCAGTCGGTGACTGAAGATAAAAGTGCCAATCTGCCAGTTTTCTGAACTTTTTTTTGTCACTGCTAAAGGCATAATCATTAAGTTGCTGCGTGATTGATAAGAACCACTTGCCGCCATTATCGTCAGTGACGTGGAAGCTAAAAAGAGTTCCTTTTGTTGTGATTGCAGGTGCGAGATTTTGTACTGAGATACCCATGTTTTTCTCCTCATAGGTTGGTGGAAATAACATCGCAGCCCCTAGAGGCTGCAAACTTATTTTCACTTATATGAAACCGTGACGCTCATCCTCAATTGTGCGTTGCTCCATGCCATCTGAGAGCCAAGCCTCAGTGCCGTAAGGGATACGACAATCCCAAAGCTCTGCGTTGAGATAGCCACGTTCTTTTATCCGATCCCTAAACGCTACAGCATTATCATGCTCAATGAAGTTAACGTCTGACCTCGAATACTCACGGCCTTGCTCATCGCTAACCATGACCACCCAACGATCATCAAAATCCATAGTCACTTGGGCGTAATCAACTTTAATTTTAACCATTGTTTTCTCCTCATGATGTTAATGATGCAGCTCGAAAGCTGCACTTTTAAAATCACGCGGCTGCTTTTTCATAGTAGCCAGTAGCCTCAGCTACCACTGCAATGTAGACATCAAGGTAATCACCGCCTACCTCAGCGATATGCCATTTGGTAAAGTTTTGAGCCATCTGATAAAAGCTTCTGCGCTCATATATGCTCGTGCTTTTCTGAGCATTTTTGTAAGCTGCGATTGCGTTTTTGAAATGTGTCATGTGACCTCCTATGACATTGCGTTTTTGATTGCGGTGATGAACCCAAATGCATCGATGATCATTTGAGCATAATTTCCTTCAGCGCATGAGAGGCAAAGGTTAGCGAAGATATCCATTGCTGTAACCGCTGCGTCAGCGTCTTTGATTACTAATTTCGACATTGGCTTATTCCCTGTTAATAAGTGACCTTATGACAACGGCAACTAGTAGCTGCCGCTCTCGATAATTTCACTTTGCGCTGATCCCTGCGTCACTACTACTGCAAGCTGTTGTTCTCTACATTCAACCACCTCACTGACCCAAATTCTCAGTGGCGGCACTCGCAGCGTTTACATTAAGCAGACATCTTTACGCGCTTTTCCCCACAATGTCCGTTGTGGGTTTTTGCAGGGTTATTCCTCGGATTGAGCGTGTCGGGTGATCAAGCAATTTTGTCTGCCACCTTGGGACTATTGTCTGGGCTTGTGAGCCTATGTTCGTGGGATTGTGAGGATCAAAGCCTCGTTGCTTCCCTGCGTCTGTCATTCTTCTGGCATATCTGGATACCTATGTAAACCCTTATCTTCCCTTTTATTCTCTTTTATTCCCTTATTGTTAGGATTAGTTCAATAAATAAAGGGATATCGTGACAAAAAAAAATTTAGATGTTAGGATAAAAAAAGTTCTATTGCACTTTTTCTGGGTATCGTTTGCCCCAGATTGCAGTGTAAAACGAATCACTAGTTGTAACTGGTGTCATGCGCTCAGGTCATAGCTAGTTATGCAACATTGTGGGAGATGTAGCGTTTCCCCAAAATCCCGAAAGCAAGCGCAGCGTCTAGAGGATGGCACTAATGAGTAATAAGAAACCTAAGCTAAGAGTCGTAGGTAGCAATAAGAAGCATACAGGTACTAGGAGAAAGAGTGCCACCAGTAAGAATACAGGGTTAACAGATAAACAGGAAGCATTCGCTTTAGCAGTGTTTGAGGGTAACAACTTTAGTGATGCATACAGGTTAGCATATGATGCCTCAAACATGAGTGCAGCATGTATTCATACAGAGGCTTGCCTATTGGTTCAGAACCCAAAGGTCTCCCAGAGGTTAGAGGTGTTAAATGCCGATAGGGTTAAGCAGCAGCGCATGTTAGCCCTCTCTCGAAGTGACTTTGTTTTGAAACAGCTAACAGATGAGGCAACCAATCAGGACAACTCAGATGGTGCAAGGGTCAGAGCCTTAGAGCTACTGGGGAAATCTGTAGCCCTGTTTACTGACAAGGTTGAGACTGAGGATAAGACAGAGCGAGACGCTGAGAGTATCAAGGCAGAGCTAGAGGCTAGACTGAACAGGCTGCTTGGATAGTGCAATTGAACTTTTCTGGTTCTGGTGGGTCGTAGCGTGGGTGTATAAATTTATAATGTGTTAGATTACCCCACTCTCCCCCGCCCCCCCTGCGTGAGTCGCGCCCGCGTATTTATATATACATGATGTTCCACACAAACGATTACAAACCGCTAGGAATCCTACACCCCCTCCATAATATACATTCAAAAAATGAAATATGTTATATCACTTAGACTTTGCTCGCCTGTTATATTTCTTTTTATAGCGAGCTTTTTTTATTATTGGTGCATTTGCTCTGACTATATTGGGGTTACTACTGATTATTAGGATAGTGCCGTCTTCATCTAGTGCTGCCCACTTGTATTTGTTCAATTGAACTAATTTCACCGCTCAATTTTGATGCATACAACTTTGGAATTAGTAGTGGTTACTAGAACTTTAGCCTCTGCCTTAGCTTCTTTGCAGGCTTCTTCGGTAGAATAGCTGCCAACATGGTAGTGATCAAAGGTTCCGCTCACTAATTGTAGCCATAATAGTACCCACATCTACCACCTACCCTGCCATTGACCTAAAAGGTAGAAGCCAACAAACAATATACCCCCACTTACTAGGAATATTGCAGCACCGATAGCAAAATTTATCATAGCATCTATCTGTTCTTGCTTTCGATATGCCTCTTGCTTTCTTCTTCGGCGCATATCTGCCTCAATTGCCAAGACTTCTTTCCATGCACTAGGGCCATACGTCCAAGATATATGATCTTTTATCTCAGCCCTCATTTGTTCCATTTTCTTTTTGTTTGCAAAGATCTCAAGGGCAGTTTCTTCGTCAGATCCCTTGAATGTCTTCTTCCAGAACGGAGGATTCTTCTCACGTTCCTCAAGATTAGAGAAATCACTAAAGGCTTTGCCCCATTGAGACAAAGTTCCTGTCATATCTTGAAGGTCTTTACCTGTAGAAATAGCCGCACGTATTGTTTTGTACGCCCCTGTCGCTAAAGCTACACAACTTACTGGATCGATGGTTACACCCTAACCGAATATCTCCCGTCTTCAGACCTTTTCTGCTAGTTTATCTATCTTTCCCTCTAATCTAACCAGATGGTCTACCACCCTAGACAGCTCTGATTGATGGTCTTCTCGTTTAATATAGTTCTCTCGCGTCATGTTTAGCAAGATGTTGAGTCGTTTTACCTCACTACTCATGTGACTAATCCACCACGCCATAGGCGCTACAATGAGCGTGACAATAATATTCCATATCATGGGTATTGATACTTCCATTATGGTGCTTTGCCGCCTTCCCATGCTTCGTTTATATCAGGCGTGTCAGGGTTATCCCCAACAAGTTGACCCTTGGCATTTCTCGCACGTTTAGGTTTACCCTTAGACTTAGGTTGTTTAGGCCAATCGGCATCTTTTAGATTAGGCCAGTTCTCATGTACCAAAAGATTACGCAGAGCATCACTGTACATAGACCATTCATTTCTTTCATCATCTGTTAATGAACTATCGTTTTCCTGCTTTGAATCGGATTCTGCAAGTAAAACGTTCCGTTTTAGCTTAATAGCTTTTTCTTCACTAGAATCTGTCATTGTGCCTCCTGTAATATATATAATATATATATAATATAATATATATATAATATTAATATATATATATACTTAAAATATATATATTAGTATATACTATATTTTGAGATAGAGATTCTCCCTTATCTGTCTCTTGGTAGGTAGGCAACCCCACCCTTTTGTCTGCCTACCTTACAAACGGAGAGATGATGCAGAAACTTGCTGCAATGAAAGACAAGATATCCCAGTTACCTGTAGATCAGCAGGTAGAATTACTGGATCTTCTGGCAGAACTAGAGGAAGTGGAGAACAAATCTGCTTCTAAGGATGATTTCATTAGCTTTGTTAGGTTGATGTGGCCTAGCTTTATATCAGGCACTCACCACAAAAAGATGGCTGATGCCTTTGAGAGAGTCGCTAGAGGTGATCTAAAGCGTTTGATTATCAATATGCCACCCCGACATACCAAGTCAGAGTTTGCTTCTTTTCTTTTGCCTGCATGGTTTCTTGGCAAATACCCCGAAAAGAAAGTTATCCAGACGGCACACACAGCAGAACTGGCTGTAGGATTTGGTCGTAAAGTTAGAAACCTGATACAATCAGATGACTTCCAGAAAGTTTTTAGCGGTATCACCCTGTCATCAGACTCGAAAGCTGCGGGTAGATGGAACACAAACAAGCGTGGTGATTACTTTGCGATTGGTGTTGGTGGTGCGGTTACTGGTAAAGGTGCGGATCTTTTGATCATAGATGACCCTCACAGCGAACAGGACGCTCAACAAGGGCAGTTTAACGCTGATGTCTACGACAGAGTCTACGAATGGTATACATCAGGCCCACGGCAGCGTCTGCAACCAGGAGGAGCTATCATCGTTGTGATGACCAGATGGTCTAAACGTGATTTGACTGGTCAGATTCTGCAATCAACATCAGATCGAAAGGGTATGGATGACTGGGAAGTGATAGAGTTCCCTGCGATCATGCCGTCAGGTAAACCGTTATGGCCTGAGTTTTGGTCTCAAGAAGAACTGGACGCACTGAAAGCAGAACTTCCTGTATCGAAATGGTCAGCCCAGTATCAACAAGACCCTACCGCTGAAGAAGGTGCGCTCATCAAAAGGGAATGGTGGCAGGAATGGGACAACGATAGACCACCTCAGTGTGAAGCTATCATACAATCTTGGGATACTGCGTTTCTCAAAACACAAAGATCAGACTACAGCGCCTGCACAACGTGGGGTGTGTTCTACTATGAAGGGCAACCTAATATAATTTTGCTTGATGCATTTAAAGAAAAGCTAGAGTTCCCTGATTTGAAACGTGCAGCATACGACAAGTACATGGAGTTTGAGCCTGATCAGATGATTGTGGAGAAGAAAGCGTCTGGTGCGCCCTTGATATTTGAGCTTAGATCTATGGGTATTCCAGTTACAGAGTTTACACCTTCGCGTGGACAGGATAAGATTGCGAGAGTAAATGCAATAACAGACCTGTTCGCAAGCGGCTCAATATGGTATCCTCCCACCAGATGGGCAGAAGAAGTGATTGAAGAGTGTGCATCATTTCCCTCTGGGGATCATGATGATTTAGTGGACTCCACCACACAAGCTCTGCTAAGGTTTAGGCAAGGCGGTTGGGTGAGAGCCGAAATGGATGACTGGGATGATGAGCCAAGATACCAAAGACCAGTCGAGTATTACTAGGGGGTAATGATGAAAGTTAGGTTAGCTGAAATAAATGATTTAAAATATATTCATTCTTTATCAAAAATAGAAAGTAATGCTTTAGGATTTATCCCGAATACTGCGTATGAGGCAGCGATTACTGGCGAAAAAACTGGGAAAAGATGGTCAAATACTTGTAATGATAAACTTTGGTTGTGTGAAGAAAACGGAGATAAAGTTGGTTTTCTTTTGATGTCTTTTGGTAGATGGTCAAAAGTAAATCAAATTGCTATTCAAGAAGACGCAAGAAGAATTGAAAGAGGAAAAGCATTGCTAGATGCAGGAATGAAACATGGTCAAAGCAGAGGCATACAAGATTTTGCTTGTGGTTGCGCTGATGATTTGCCTAGTAATCAATTTTGGAAAGGCGTTGGATGGAAACAATTGGGAGATAGACAAGGAATCTCTCATAAAAATACTTGGAAAGAAACGTCAAAAAGAAAAGTTAACATTTATCATTTCCAACAGAACAGTTTATTTTTTTAATAAATAAGGAGTACTTCGGGTCATGGCTATTGAAAAGCAGATGGAGCCTTCAGATCTAGAAATCGAAGAAACGGATGCTGAGAATATTGAAGTAGAGATTGTAAATCCTGATGCGGTATCGATAGATACTGGTGACGGTGGAGTGATCATAGACTTCGAGGGCGATATAACCGAAAGCATTACGGGGCCAGACCATGACGCAAACTTAGCTGATTTTATTGATGAAGCTGAATTACAATCAATGGCATCTGAACTTGTAGGAGAATTTAATTCTGATCGTGAGTCTAGAAAAGACTGGGCAAGAGCCTACGTTAAAGGATTAGATCTTCTTGGGATGAAGATAGAAGAACGTAGCCAACCGTGGCAAGGGGCATCT
>Ga0208767_1000327_pt1 | contig 36970 bp, 52 predicted proteins | sample VirMetDEL_Mar_21_FD_184514 | JGI IMG/M metagenome (GOLD analysis project Ga0208767, IMG submission 184514) | Aqueous microbial communities from the Delaware River and Bay under freshwater to marine salinity gradient to study organic matter... | ecosystem: Environmental > Aquatic > Marine >... | reverse complement strand
GTCCCAGTTGATAATACCACCCGTCGATGATATCCCTACCCTTGTCGATAGATTATATGCATTCGTCGAAATTAACATCTATTAACAGAAATAATTTGGTGGTTCATCGATTTCTTCGTAGACGCGTGACCTTAGTGTACCAATTACACTAACCTTAGTGTAAAACTTACACCAACGGCATTGGGTCACCTTTGTGACGTTGGTCACTTTTGTGACTTGGGTCACACGTGTGATGTTGGTCACGTTTGTGATGTTGGTCACAATTGTGACGGCACGCGCAATTGTTAAAATATGTTAACGGCACCCAAGATTTCGCCCCTTTCGTTTGGATTTCTCAGAAATACGATAGGGGCGCTTTTTAGCCGTTTTAAGGCACTTTGCCCCATTTTTGATACCGTAGTATCAAAGTAGGGGCGAAAGTCCAACCTGAGCGAATTTGCGGTTATTTGTTAAATTTCTTGCATATGTCAATTGTTTGTTGTAGACGCGTGCGCACGCCCCGCACACAATACGTGTACAATTATACTTTTCGACGAATGGCGGTTTTTTGTCGACGAATGAGGGGCTAAATTAATTTGCCCCCGTTTTTTGCGTTTATCGATGATTTTTGGCGATTCGTCGATGTTTTTTGGGCACTCACAAAATAGTTGGTTTTTATATGCAGATTATACTTTTCGGGGTTGCGAATTAAAAAAAAACGGTTGTACCTTGCGAACGCAATGCAGGGGCAACGGCCTCACAAAGCAGAGCAAGCCCCACACGGGGCGATGTATTGAATGACGTATGCGGGGCACGGCAGCCCCGGCACACTGAATTCGGCGGGTGTTGGGGGAACGTAGAACAGGCGTAAACAGACCAACGAACACGGGGCACGCCGCCCCATACACCAACACCGCTACAAAGTGAGACCCCGAACGGGAGCACGGTCACTGAGGCCAATGCCGCGGCAAGCTTGAGACAAGCCCCTGCTAACGTAGACCCCACACCGTCCCCAACGGACTCACTACGCGCCGAATGAGCAAACACGCATACATTGACGCCCCGCGCCAACCTTTACGGGTGGCGGTGCTATGAGGATAGCACAACGGGGATTGGGAATAGGCCCCTCTTTGATACCAACCGCACGGCACGCGCACGGCGGGTGAGGGACAACCGCCCATTAACGCCCCCGGACAGCGTTGGAGCCGGGCAACGGCCCACCGTGGCGGGATAGCAACCGCCCCGGGCCACCTATCCCCCGCGGGTAACGGTTGGTAATTGTGACCTACATCACACCTGTGACCTACATCACACCTGTGACATACATCACGCATTGCCGGGCGTTCGATTCGCCCACCCGCTCAACTTATTAACAATTAAACCTTAAGTTATGAATAATTCAATTGTAACGCTGGAAATTATCCAGCACCTCGACGGGTTGACCGTCTCCAATGTAATGTTAACGGCTGAACCCGGACGTTTGGTCAATAACCGGACGGCGTGCAATATTGCCGCGAACCGTCTTACCAAGTTAATCGACACGATTCGCAAAGTAAAGCGTAGCGGAGCGAACGTAGGGTACAAAATGAACCTACGTACCACCGTGAAAGTGTGGAATGGCTCTAAGTGTGTACTCGATACCGCCGAAGCGCGGGATACTATGGCGGAATTCGGGTTCCCGGATGACTTCACCTTCCGAGGTGTGACGTCCTCCGAAAATAAGCGGGCGAATATCATTGGAGCGCTTGAGGTGATGGCTGATTTGAACTCACTCAGCTGCTAATAGCGCCCCAAGAATCCAAGAACTCAAGAACTCAAGAACATATGAGCACCCAAGACCTTGCCTTCATCATCGGGGTAGCTGCACCCCTAATCACGATTGCAGTATCCATCCTCAAATCTAACCTCAAATCCAAGAACTCGTGAAGTACCCCAACGGCTACCTCCCCCGTGTTGCATACCATATCAGCACGACCAAGAATGCAGACAAGATTCTGTACTTCCTCGACCGTCAACTCAAGATGTACGGTGAACTCTCGCAAGAAGAACTCACGTTCGTCGTGCAAGAATGTATCAAGAAGGGCACACGACCTTCCGAGGCGATCTACACCTTGACCCAAGCAGTAGACCGTCTCAAGCAATTGCAGGCGTAACAATTTTACGGGACGGGTCGCTATCGAAATATCGAAGCAAGCAAGGACGACAGGCACGTTGAAATGTAATACGTGAACAACCTTAGATAACCCCCAAGAAGACCCGTCCCTTTATCTCAAGAAATGCAAGACCTCATCACCTCTGGCCTGCTGTTCCTCATCGGAGCAGCTGCCTACTTCATCCAAGATTTCATCCTTTACTTATTCAAGAACCCCAAGAACTAATGACATACGAACAATTCGAAGCCCTCCAAGTGTGGGCAAAAGACGTGCAAGAACGCACTGAAGAAGGTCAGACCATCCGAAGCGTTGACCTCATCCACGACATTGCAGGAATCCTTGCCAATGCTCCAGACGGTACAAGTGACAACTACTTCCTTCCAAGACTCCTAAAACCAAGAACGAATGACCTACAATCCTGAACATATAATCTTCCTATCCAAGAAGTCATGAATCTACTAACTCAGAACTCCAAGATTAAAGAGACGGGCGCCAAGCACGGCGTTCGCCTCTTCAACTTCACCATCCCAGCGTTCGAAGACCCAGAGACCGGGCGCAGGACTTGTCCCTTCGCAGGTGCTTGTGCTAAGTTCTGCTATGCACGCAAGGGCTTCTATGCATTCAAGAACACCAAGAGCGCACACGCCAAACGATACTACGCAACCAAGTCCGACTTCTTCGTCGAGCGAATGATTGCAGAAATCAAGAAGCGCAAGGCAGACGTCATCCGCGTACACGATGCAGGCGACTACTACTCCAAGGAGTACCGCGATAAGTGGTTACAAGTAGCGCAAGAATTGCCAAGCGTTCGCTTCTACTCTTACACCAAGAGTCACACACTATTCGATGAGGTTCAGTTACCAAGCAACTTCGACCTTATCAAGAGCGAAGGCGGCACGAAAGACCACCTTATCCAAGACACCGACCGTCACTCAAGAATCTTCGATACGGCAGAAGCCCTGCAAGCAGCAGGCTACCACGATGCAAGCAAGGACGACCTTGCCGCCACCAAGTGGTACAACGATAACCCAAGAATCGGATTAGTAATCCACTAAACCCAAGAACCATGAGTAAGATGAAAGACCACCTGATGCAAGAGCAATCGCTCCAGTATGCAGTCGAGATGTTCAAGATCAAAGGCTTCAAGCCTGACGTAATCGGCAAGAAGTTGTACCTCCAATGTTGGAACGAAGACCTGACCGAAGCATACCACGTCGGCATCTCGCAAGAAGAAATCGAATTCCAAGCTAACGAATACCTCACACACCATGCTTAAGCAAGAATACTTCTACTACTTCGAAGAAGGCGGATGGAACAGCGAGTACGCTACCTCCGTCAAGCAAGCACGCAAGCAAGCCCAAGAACGGTGGGCGCACCTTGACATCACACCACGCCTCGACTCGTTCAAGCCCTTCAAGGGTAACGAAGAAGAGTACAAATCACTTATGAACCTCTTTCACTAATGACAGGAATAGTAAACCTCTTAGTCAGCCTCGACGTTGACAACAACTGGGATTGCCCAAGCGATACCATTATGCACCTCAAGGGTGTAGTAGCTCAAGAACTCAGCAGGCTACAAGCAGAAGGCAAGCTCGGTCCAGGAATCAGCATCAACGAAGTTGACGACGATTGGAACGACCTTGAGTACAAGGACGAGCAAGCAAGATACGAAGACCACCTGATGGCAACAGACCCAAGAGTATAACCCCTTAAACCCAAAACCCCACGACTATGAACGAAGAACTAACACTCGAAATAAGCACCGCATTCAATGACACTGGTGCATACAAGGAATTGATGACTATTCTGTCAACGCGCACGGACATACTCACAATCCAAGAGGTGGATGAGTTGGTTGACCGACTCGAAGCCTTTATTACACAAGAAGTCAAAGAAATAATTGAAGAACGATGAGTAAGAAAGAACAATCCTTCGAAGGCGTTGAGATGCTAAGAGCAGCCGCCTACTGGTCAGGAACCCGTCACGAGTACCTGAACGCCAACAAGTCAGCCGTTCAAATCATCAACGACTACAAGAAATACCTAAACGAAGAACACACCATCTAATGGACATCATCGACAACATCATCGAAATATACCGCCAAGAAGGGTACGAGATTACCCGCGAAGAAGCGGAGTCAATTAACGAAGCAATCGAGTTCGCGCACGAAGTGTGGACATCAAAACAATAACAGTAAACCCCAAGACTATGACACAAGACGAAATCAGAGACGTAGCAATCTATGTCACCGAGCAATTGCTCGACAAGACTCCTTACATCTTTCACTACAAAACCCTTGAACAACGAGGACAATACACAACGTACACTTGGGAACTCCAAGACACGATCAATGAAGCAATCACCCAAAAGTTAGAAGAATGTACAAAGTAAGATTCCATCTCGGTGCAGGAGAGCACTTTATGCACTGGCAAGTCAAGACCCAAAACGTGACGGCATACCACGACCCGTCAAAAGTCCAGCTCGCGCTGTTCGACTGCAAGCTCGTGGTTCAACCCTCTACAGCTAAGAAGATACACGGCGGCGCGTGCAAGACCGTATGCGCTTGGATACAATGCCAAGAAGTACAAGTGCTTCCCGTTGACCGCATCGGCAAGAACGAAACAGATTTCAACGTCCGCTTCAACCCAAGAGTTGATCCTGACTGGACGAACGCAGAAGGCACGCCGATAAGTGGAGACACCTTCCCCATCATCTTCACGAACGACCGAAGCCTCTACGTGATGGGCGATGCCTACGAATGCCAAGACTACGACAGTATGATACGTTCATATTTGGCATAAGAACAATAATTCACTAACATTGCAAAACTCAAAACTCTAACACATGGATACATACACTCTGGTGCTGTGGCCTGAATCACAGACATATATGGACGAGGCATGGTTTCAAGACCACGCTGTCCTTGCCGACTACGATTCAATCGGTGAATCGCAAGCGTACTTCATCCCAACTGAATACATCAAATCGTGAACAAAGAAATTATTGACCGCCTCGTATATGTTTACGAAATGTATGCAGGCGAAATGGAACTCTGGCAAGACCCAGTGACCACAAAGCTGTACCACGTACCTATCGAGATAATCCGCGATTGGGACAACTCTGAAAAACTATAAAAAACTCTAAACCCCAAGACAAATGAAATACTGGAACGGAGAAGGCAAGCATCAACCCCTTCACAGCTTGTACTTCGATACGCTTGTGCCTTTTCACGGCGAAGCAGACACACCCGAAGGAGAAGCGTTGAGAGCAATCAACCGAGTTTACTACGACGTCTACAACAACGGCGCGTGCAACATCTTCGAGACCGAAGAGGTGTATGACGATGACGGCGATTACGAGTGCGATGAGTACACGCTCTCAAGATACTACGAAGACCTCTTCGACAAGATACACCAATTTACGTGTGACGGCTCAGGCGTACACGCTCTGATTGGAATGTGTAAGAGGTGCGCTAAAGGATACGCGTTTCGTGCCGACCTCGATGGCGTAAGTGAACTCGACAAGACTCTCGACGAGTTTATGGATAAGATCATAGATAAGATTCACACCACTAACGGCCCCGCCTTAGTACAAGCAAGACAGTAAATGACTATTGAAGAACTGCAAGACCTGTACGGTCTCGAATACATTGACTACATCGAATACTTAGAACAATGAAGAGAAATAATCAAATCGAGCTTGCACAAGAGATGCAAGCAAGCGGATTTAATGTGGTGACGTGTGGTCATTGCGGCACGGTAAACATCCACCGTATGAGCCAAGAAGATATCGAGTGTTGGTCGTGCGGATATATCTCTGAGCCGTGCGACTTCCCTGACTACTTCTACGAAGGGATGCCCGAACAAACTAACCCATAAACCCCAAGCTATGACAAAAGAAGAAGCCAAAGAGGTGGCATTAGTCACCGCTATAATAATCCAAGAAGACGTTCTTATGGGCACTGTATTTCAAACCTTTGACAAAGCGTACGAAATAGCTACTAAGTTCGTTGAGCTATACCCTCCCGACCTTGATTGGGGAGTTGATGAGATAACCGACCACGAAGGTAAGCCAGCAGGAGAATTTGACGACACAGTGATCAAGTTCGCCTGGGCTAATGCACTACAAATCACAAAACAAAACCGATGAAACTAACAGAACGACAACTGCTACACGCTATCGATGTAGCCAAGACCCAGAAAGACACACAAGGAGCCGAGTACCTGCAAGCCATGCACGAGAAATACTACGGTTCATTTGGATTACGAAAAGTTACTTCTTACATTGCAACCCAAGAACCCCAAGAACTATGACCTACAAGCACAAGAACGTAGTCGCTTATGTATACCTGTTATCAGGAATACTTGACATCCCCGTATTACCCATCCAAGAAGTAGAGATATGAAGATCGAGTACGAAGGCGTCACGATAAGAACTAATCACGACGCAGAACAACAAATTTTAACAATTCAAATTACCCAAGACGATTTGTGGATTGACACGGTTGTCGTAGATTTGCAGAAACCCAAGAAGCATGCTTAAAGTACAACAACAAGCCCTCGACTCCGTCGTTGGTGACATTGCGTTCGACGAGAACGACTCCCAGTGGAGAGGCATCACGTGGATCAACGGCATGAGGTGTGTGGTCACAAGAGATCGTGCAACCGCAGACCCGTATGACTACAACATCATAGCTGAGAAGCAAAATGATGGCAGCCTCATAGTGTACACGGAGGAGCTTTACGACAAGGGCTACAAGCTTACGATACCAAAGTACCTAATTGACATAACCGGAAACATAGAAGAACTATGACAGACAAGAACCAGGTCGGTGGCGACCACTACAAGAAGATGGAGGTACAGCCTCTGGAGTATATCATCAAGAACGGAATTGGATTCCTGGAAGGCAACGTGATCAAGTACGTAAGTCGATGGCAATCTAAGGGCGGACTCGACGACCTCAAGAAGGCAAAACATTATCTTAACCTATTGATCAACCAAGAAGTAGAAAAACTTACAGCTCATGCTATTGAAAACCTTGAAACGCTTTCTGAAGACGAAGAAGCAAACCGAGTCGCAAACTGGCTCTACTCTAATTGTACCGAGTGCCCCAATGATTATATCGACTGTTCATGTGAACCCGGCGAAGGACTTCAATGATTGGGCAGAGAGCGTGTATCGAGAACGAATGAGAATCCACAACATATCCCCAAGAGATGATGACGGAAGACGACAAGAATGAACTTAAGTTTTTGGCGTCGAGGAATAAGCTCAAGGCTCACCTGCTGAACATGGCAGACTTTGTTCGGGCAAGCTCTCCAGAAAAGATTGGCAAGGCGCGGTATGAGAACCTGAGAGAGGTTGCTGCTCTTGGTCTGATGTTGATCATGGAGAACGAATGGCAGTATTCGCAGATAGAGCACCTAAGAAAGGATCTCAACAGGGAGATGCGTATGAACACGGAGCTGATCAGAAAACACGTCGATGGCGAGACCTAAAGAATGGCCCAACCCTCCTAAATGGACAGAAGACTTCCCCTGTCCACGGTCGGTGACGCTTTATCGTTCTGCGCTTGCAATCAAGCAGTTCAAGAAGGACGTTAAGATGCCACCAGAGCCTGACTGGAAAAAAATATGGGAAGACTATAGGAATTTAAAAAAATAGAACTATCTTTACAAACCCAAAATTATGACAGAAGACGAAAAGAAACGATTCAGGTCACTGACCGACAAGTACGGGCTGCAAGCCTCAGACTTTTGGAAATCCCCACAAGGCTTCGTGATCATCTCTCGCCGAGGCATTGAGAAGATTCAATCAGGCATGAACGCAGAGATTACGTATGAGGTGGTCTCGGAGTTCAGCTCGCCTCAAGATGCCAAGTATGTGATCAAAGCCATAGGCAAGGCAAGAAGCGGAAAGGACTATCGCCGCATCGAAACCTACGGAGAGTCATCTCCCAAGAATACAAGAGGCGGAGCGCAAGCTTACCCTGTAGCCATGGCGGAGAAACGCGCCTTGTCACGCTGTATCCTTAAACTGTCTGATTTCTACAGCCTCGAAGGGGTTTACGGCGAAGACGAGATCAATGAGTGAAGAAAGAGATTGGGTAGACGAGCTGTTCGATACACAGCTTCCAGGCATCCCAAACATAAAATGGAGTACGCAGACCTGGCTGCTTCACCTTTTAAGAACATCAACAATTGACGACAATGAAGAATTAGCAATCGAAAACCAAATCGTGGATGGCAAGTTCACTGAAGAAGAGCTGGAGGAGCTGATCACCAAGTTAAGAATGAATCAGCAGCATTTCACGAACATCCCTAACCCCTCCCAAAAACAGATTAGTAAATTCATCAAAAACCTATCAAAAAATGACAATCCCTAAGAGTATTTCCATCTCCATCGACCTGAACAAGATCGATCAGCAGTATATCGTAGAAGGCAAGAACGGCGCTCGTTATCTCGACGTCAAGCTTGTGAACACCCCGGACAATCAGTATGGCAACGACTACTTTGTGAGCCAAAGCTTACCCAAGGAGGTTCGAGACCAAGTCAAGGCTTCAGGCGGTGAATACCCCAAGACTCCGATTCTCGGTAATGCTAAAGCCTGGGAAGTGATGGGCGGTAAAGCCAACACTACTAAGCAGGGCGCATCGACCGAAGAGCCAAAGTCTACACAAACCACTGATCTGCCGTTCTGATGCCGAAGCCAGAACTTAACGTGAACACACGAGCTTACGGTTACCTCTTGCTAGGAGAGGTGATGGAGTTAATCGTGAAGAGGTCAGAGTCGTGTCTAGACCTCAAGAATGACAGTGCAGATTTGCTCATGACAATTGTAGAAGATACGATTGGCGATTTCCGAGCAGACGTGTCAGAAACCAAGATTCATTTTAAAGAGGACGGCTCGTTCAAGCTTGAGTCAGACGTCCTTGCCTTCTTAGGTGATACGGAAGCAGTAGACGAAGAAACTCTTGCGCTTACGCTTTCTATGATCCTAGAACGCCTTGATGGGCTAGAAGGGAAGATGAAAAACATGAATGGATAAGGTAATAGAACAAATAGACACCATGTCAGACGAAACAAGAGTGCATCTCGTGGGGGAAGATAAGCGTATTCCTCAGAAGGCCATGCCTTCTTCATTAGCCGCTGTGATCAATTGGGCTGCGAATGAGGCGAGCACTCCTGTTTTGATGCTTGGGCAGGTGGTTCATTTGTTCAACGGGAGATACTATGAGGCGGGCAAGATGTATGAAATCATGGAAGCGGCCTTACGCCGCCTTGCCTTGCCGATCTCTCTTGCCGTAGACCCTGACGTCCTAAGAGCGACAGAGAAGTCTCTGAGCGTATGCTTAGACCGATATGGGTCCGACCTCGATATGAACCCAAGAGGTTTGAACTTTATGGACGGGCGATTAATGATATCGCAGTCACAGATAGAGTTCATCGAGGGGCATGACCACCGATCTGTGTTTACCTACTGCTTGCCGTTCAATTATTATGGAGACCGCGAAGAATCGTTGGTGTGGGCCAGGTTTATTAATCAAATCATCCCCAATGAAGAGATGAGGCGATACGTGCTGGCTTCGTTCATCAATGCTATAGCAGGTGACCCTATGCACGCGCAGCGGATGCTGTTGCTGATGGGCGTAGGCGCCAGCGGCAAGTCCACATTGATTGACGCAGTAGTAGCGACTATAGGTAAGCAGAATGCGTGCCGAGTAGATGATTTGAGGAACCTGACCAAAGACGAGAGCCGTTATAGGATCGACTTAGCCAATCACATACTCTGCATCTGCGGTGACGCATCAGGCAACCTAGGCAACAAGGACGTACTAAAGCAAATAGTTTCGAAGGAAGAGATTAGTGGGCGCAGGCTTTACCGAGAGGTCGAATACTTCGTCCCTCGCGCCTCGCTCGTAGTGGCTTCCAACGAGATCGGCTTTACGCACGCCTTGGGTGACTCCGGGATAAGTCGACGTATCGACATTGTCCAATTCAATAATCCTGTTGACGAGAAAAACAGAGACCCTTTCATCGGAAAGAAGTTGGCTGCCCCAAAAGAGCAACGCGAGATGGTCATGGACATGATCGACTGCTTGCTTGAGATGCAGAACAACTTCGGACGGATGGTGCGGCCCGACTCCTTGGCTCAGGCTCTCGACGACCTACGGTATGACGGTGACACGTTCCTGTCGTTCTTGGGTGCGAGTGGCTTGGAGATTATCAAGGCAAAGGAAGAAGGCCCGGACTCCCTGTGGATTCATCAGTCGGATTTGTTTTCAGCGTTTAACTACTTCTGTGGCATGAATGGGAATAAGCTGGGCACCATGCGTACCCTGAAAGGCAAGTGCAAATCGCACGGCGTCGTTCAGGAGTCGGCAGGGAAGCGACAGCACAAGTTCCTGTTCAAACTTGTCAACGAGAAGTATTACAAATCAACCTTTGTGAATGTAATATGAACATCTTAGAACGATTCAATAAAACCAAGTTCCTCACAAGTAAAGAGATAAATTGGCTCACCAACGACATCCTCGGTGAGTTCGGATTCGACGACCCAAAGAAGTGTCCTGATCGACGATTGATAGCGTGGTTCTTACGCAACAAACTGTATCTTCCATACAAGAAGATATCGCATGCTCTGAACTATTATCGCGCTCCCGTTTCTTATCACGCGGACATGAGTTACGCCACCTCTACGGACATGATTTTTTCTATGTCCGGTTACGAAAAGGACAAGCTCGACATCATGCGTGCTGTCGCTGACGAACACTACGAATGCGAACACAACGTGTACTTGGACAGGGTCTATGATACGTACCTGGAGGAGGCTTTACTGATGACCGCAGCAGACGTCTGCGGGATGCGGGACAAGCAATCCAACTACAACTCGGACATAGACTTTAAGCTGGAAAAGACCCCCTCGGAGTCTCAACTGGTCAACCTGTCGAAGATGCTGCGGCTGAAAGACATGGGCTATAGTCCGGAGGAGATACTTGACAACTACGAAATAATTAAAAATGAGTAAATACTCCGAACACCTAAACAAAATCCTGGAGCTGCGAGGCAAAGGACTTACCAACGCGGAGGTGGCGAGGGAACTGATGAAGGACCACGACTTCGGTGTGTCCGAGGACAGCGTCCGTCGGTCAATCTCGAACCTGGTGAGGAGCCGCGATTCACACAGCAGTATGTACGACTTCGCTTCGGCGAGCGGTGTGCCTGCTGATCGTGTGAGTTCGTACTGGTACAAAGGCGACCACTTTTCGCTTCACGTAAAGAACGACAACGAGGTAGACTGGAACGACATCAAAGAGACCATTCTTGGCTCTATGAAGGAGTACATTCCAAAGTACCCTGGAGTTGAGTACGAGTCCATAAGCAATCCCCATTGTCTTGTCATTGACCCTGCCGACATTCATATCGGCAAGCTGTCTATGGCATTCGAGACGGGAGAGTCTTACGACAGCAATATGGCAGTGGCCCGCGTGAAGGAGGGCGTGCACGGCATCCTCAGCAAGTGCAAGGCGTTTGGTATAGACCAAATCGTCTTCGTGGCTGGCAACGACGTCCTGCACATCGACTCCCCTCGACGCACTACAACTTCGGGCACCCCGCAGGATACAGATGGTATGTGGTTTAGCAACTTTTTGCTCGCAAAGCAGTTGTATATAGATCTCATCGAGACGCTCCTTGGTGTAGCACCTGTACACTTTATGTTCAACCCTTCCAATCACGACTACACCAACGGGTTCTTCCTGTGCGACATCATCGCTACGTGGTTCTCGGAGGAGCCGAATATGTCGTTCGACAGCAACCTGCACCACAGGAAATACTACAAATATGGCAATAACCTCATCGGCACCACTCACGGTGACGGTGCGAAAACTGCCGACTTGCCAATACTGATGGCTACAGAGGCACCCTTATACTGGTCGCAAACAGAGCACAGGTACGTATACACACATCACGTACACCATAAAACTAGTAAGGACTTCCCTGGCGTTACAGTAGAATCTCTACGGTCTCCTTCGGGAGCGGATAGCTGGCACCATCGAAATGGGTATCAGCACGCACCGAAGGCAGTAGAGGGATTCGTTCACCACCCTAAGCACGGTCAAGTGGCTAGGATAACACATCTTTTCTGATGCAGACACTAATACTTCTCGTGCAAGTTCTCTTGCTGGCGATGAACTATCGGAACCTGCAAAACCAAAAGCAGATTATCACTCAGCTCAATGACCAGCGAAAAAGGAACAGACGACAGGAGAGACGTAAGCGTCCTCGGCGACACGTGATCGTCAAAAAAACTCACGAACGAGAGATTGTTCGGGTCATACCGACGTCTACCGAATACATGCAACAACAATACAAAAGAGTAGCAGAACAGTATGCAAACAAATGAAACACCCTGGGGAGAGGTTGGATACCCCGTATTTAAACGCACCTATGCCAGGCCAGTAGAAGAGGGTCAGACAGAGGAGTGGGAACAGACCGTCGATCGTGTGATTGACGCTTGTCGTGACCAGCTTGATGTTGGCTTCACTCAGTTTGAGGAGGCCGACCTGAAGCGGATTATGATGGAGCTGAAGGGCACGGTGGCGGGCCGCTTCTTGTGGCAGCTTGGAACAGAGACGGTGGACCGCTTGGGTCTGCCGTCGCTTCAGAACTGCGCCTTCGTAGTAGTCGATGACCCCATTCGCCCGTTTACTTGGGCATTCGAGATGCTTATGCTCGGCTCTGGAGTCGGGTTCAACATCCAACGAGAGAACGTCTATCAACTGCCGAAGGTCAAGGCCCGTGTCAAGGTAGAGCGCACCGACGCCAATGACGCCGACTTCATCGTACCCGACAGCCGCGAGGGATGGGTCGAGCTGTTGCGCCGCGTGTTGGAGGCTTCATTCGTGACCGGAGACGACTTCACGTATGCTGCCCACCTTATCCGTTCCAAAGGTTCTCCTATCAAAGGATTCGGGGGCACCGCATCTGGGCCTGACGACCTGGTGTGGGGTATGGGCGAGATTAACACCATCCTCAATAAGCGCTCAGGGCAGCGTCTACGCCCTGTAGACTGCCTCGATATCATGAACATCATCGGGAAGATTGTAGTGGCAGGAAACGTCCGTAGAAGCGCTCAGATTGCCTTGGGCGACTGTGACGACATCGAGTACCTTCGTGCAAAGCGCTGGGATCTTGGTGGCGTACCAAACTGGCGTGCTATGTCGAACAACTCGGTCATCTGCTCAGACATCTCGCAGCTGCCTGACGAGTTCTGGGAAGGCTACCGTGGCAATGGCGAACCGTATGGTCTCATCAACCTTGACGCCTCACGGAAGATGGGCCGAACATTTGAGACGGAGTACCCTGACCCTGATGTGCAGGGGTTCAACCCTTGCGCCGAGCAGTCGCTTGCCAACTTTGAAACCTGTTGTTTGGCAGAAATCTACTTGCCGAACATTCAGGACTACCACGAGCTGCTGAAGGTTGCCCGGTTCCTGTACCGCATCAATAAGCACAGCCTGGCGATCAAGTGCGCCATCAAAGAAACAGAGGATATCGTCCATAAAAACATGCGTATGGGCATCGGCGTGACTGGCTACTTGCAGGCCACCGACGAGCAGCGCAGTTGGTTGGACGGTTGTTACGAATACCTACGCAACTATGACAAAGAATACTCTCGATTGGCGGGATACCCAACATCCGTTAAACTTACAACAGTCAAGCCATCTGGAACGCTTAGTCTACTTGCTGGCGTTACACCAGGGGCGCATCCAGGATACAGCGAGTTCTACATCCGACGTATCCGAATGGCAGCTGATAGCGATTTGGCATCTACCGCCAGGAAGCACGGGTACCCTGTGGAGTACGTGCTGAACTTCGATGGCAGCGAGGATAAGTCAACTGTCGTGGTTAGCTTCCCTTGCAAGTTCCCGTCGAACACTACATTTGCAGGTGACATGACCGCTATCGATCAGCTTGAGGTGATTAAGCGCCTTCAGGCAGAGTGGTCGGACAACGCGGTTTCGGTCACCATTTACTATAGGTTAGAGGAGCTAGACGAAATAAAGGAGTGGCTTCGTCTCAACTACAAAAACGTCAAATCGGTCTCCTTCCTCCTGCACAGCGACCACGGTTTTAAGCAGGCACCAATGGAAGAGATTGACGAGGCAACCTACATCGAGATGTCGAGTCGGGTAACTCCGATTCGTAGCTTGGAGCAGCTCGAAATGGATGAAGTTGAGATCATGGACTGTGACACGGGTGCGTGCCCAGTTCGATGAAGCGTGTGAGTGAGTGCTGGATATCCCAGCTGTATTATTTCGGATAGCGAAAGGGGGAGGGTTCTCGTGTGTTACCTCCCCCTTTCTTTTTCAACCAACCACGGTTCAGCTTACTTGATTCTTTGCAAGTAAAAGCTTGATCTCCTGAATGTCTTTTAGGAGTTGTTTTACGTCGTCTTTAAATTCGGTGTTGTCCATTTCCAAAGCCTTTACACGAGCGGACAGCTTGTTGTAGTCAGACTGGAATTTTAGCCAACCACTGATCAAGGCTCCCGCCACTGCTAAAAATTCAAAATGACTTAGGTGCTCCATTAGTTTTTAGTTTTTTCTATTGTCCGCCCCGCGAAGTAGGCACCGAACGCTGTTAACATTAAGACCTGCAACAGGTCTACATACGAATCTTTCACATCAAAGTTGAACTTGCCTACGCTGTCAAATACCATCGTAAGGCAGAACAGCACCATCAGAGAAATAAGAGTCATAGGTCGGATCAGCTTTGCCAGCTTTACGTCGCTCGCCATATCTGCCTTCCATCGCTCCGTGACCGTTTTCTGAAACTCTACTTCGGCGTCAATGCGTGCCTGCACCTCTACAGGGTCTATATCCTCCAGGCGCAGCAGGTTCTTTACTACGCCGAGTCCACCGCTGTCTGGCAGCAGGTCGCCAACGGTCTCCATAAGGTGAGGCGCCTTCTGTCTTATCCAGGCGCCCAGTTTGGTGTTCTTAATCTTCTCCATAGTACCATTGTTTTACGTCGAAACAAGGGCATGCCTTTCGCACTTCTGGCAGGTCACGATGCCCAACTACCTTTGCCTCTGGAAAGACGTGTGTAAGGGTGTCTAAAAGGCTCTGCATGGCCTCCTTTTGCTCAGGCGTTCGGTTGTCCTCTGGGTCTCCCTTTGGGTCAAGCCCTCCTGCCCAGCACACGCCAATACTGTTTGCGTTGAACCCCTTTGCGTGAGCGCCAGGGATGGACACGTCGCGCCCAGCCTCCACTGTGCCGTCACGACGAATCACGAAGTGGTACCCACAGCCCTTCCATCCGAACTTCTTGTGAAGCCGATCTATCCAGTCCACCCCTACGTCCATAGTGGCGTATGTAGCTGTTGCGTGTAGTACGATGAAGTCAATGTGTCGTTCAATCATAATCTACCGTATTCTCCAACTGGAATGTCGATTACAACATGAGTTCCATCAGGCTGCACATATTCCATCTGTCTTGGTTCCATAACCTGCCAGGTTTTATAGGTGGCGTAGTACACCCCATCCTCAAATTCGCATTCTTCAATAGACTCTTGATCGTACATGAATACCATGTTAGGTACGCGGCTGTCTACCCAGCCTTCGAAAAAATCCGTATTCTCGTCTACGGCTACTCTGTATGTGTTTTCTCTTACCATTATCCTGCTACTAAAGCTCCGTTTCTTTGTGCTGCTGTTGTCGCACCTGTTCGAACCTGATACCAGTTTTTGTTTACCGTTTGTCCAAATACCTCTTTAAATTCTTCACTGTCCTCACCCCCAATCCAAAACGCACCGCTTTTTATACCTATACCTAAATGCTCACTTGTTGAGCCACTGTAGATGGCTGAGTCGTAATGTGTCCACCCTGAGCCTGCGGAGGTCAACTGGTAACCACTGTTGCTTAACTTTTTGTCCGTAGTGCTGTTGTCGGGTCGCATATACGAACTTGCCTCACCGTTAAATCTGAGATATCCGTCAGAATCGATGTGACAACCGCCGTGATAGCTGTGACCGCAAATCTTAGCGCAAACGTAATCTGTTGAACTGTCAACAGCTAAAAGTGGCCCGTTGCTATCTGATGTTGTTGTTATCTGTGGGCCAGCGTAGCCGTTTGCATTATTACCTGTGAAATACACATCGCCACTGCTGTTCCTAAGCCATGCACAGCGATACCCACCTGCTGCTTCCACAATATTTGTCAGGCTGTTTTTTTCTCTTGTAAACGTAGAAATGGTACCAGTGCTTCCTTGACCTGTCATGTAGTCGTATCCATAGCCTGTAGAATATGCTTCTCCGCTGCTATTGATAGCCCACGTGTGGCGATAGCCGTGATGAATCTTCACCCAATTTCCCGCACTGTTCACAGTTGTCCAGTTACTCAAACTGCTAGTGCTACCGTCACCGCGCATTCTTGACCATGCACCACCTAGGTACATGATGTTACCATCTTTGATTGCGCCAAAGGACTCTTGACCTGCGGTAATATCTGTCCAGTCAGTATCAGTTCCGTACTGCCTCCACGTGCTATCGTTCGTGAAATAAGCAGTGCTTGTGTAGTTGTTTGTGGCTGACCAATACCACAAAGTTCCATCGCTTTTTATAGCGTGAAACTGTAAAGCATTCTGACGGGCCACGACCTTTGTAAACGTGTGAGTAGACGCTGGCCCAACATTGAAAGTTTTTGGAACGCTTGGATTTGCCCAAATTGAGGCACTGCCGTACATCTGCGTGCCTGTGTTGCTTACACTATTAGGTGTGATGCCTGATCCACCACCGCCACCACTTTGTGTCGTAAAAAACCCATCGACGTTATCGATGTCTGCTGTAGGCACTCCTGAAATTTCTCCCATTATGAATCAATTTGTACCCAATCTTGCGATGGGTTGAAATAACACATTACTTGCCCTCCTTGCAAGCTTGCTACAAAATAGCCAACAATTCGAGAATACTCGTCCGCCGTATCTGGTGCAGTTGCGCTGAACGCGCCTGAAGCGCCCAACCATAACGGAGATCCTGCGCTTGCCCCGGATATAGAACCGCTTGCATTGACCATGCCTTGCAAAACACAAACCCCGCTACCTGTATGGAAACCCAAAAACTTCTTGGCGTTTGCGTTATTCTTTGCAGCCAAAGCATCGCCCATTATGTCAACAATCTTGTTTGAGGCCACGCTGACATCGGCGTTCATCGTCACGTTGGCCGACGTCGTAAATGCGTCGTAGTCATACGCAGTCGGTGAACCACCGCCAGTGGCTTGATTTGTCCAGCTTAATACACCGTTTCCATCAGTCTTCAGGACTTGATTTGAGCTTCCATTTGTCGTTGGCAGCGTGAGAGTATAGTCTGCTTGTTCGGCGTGATCAGGGCTTTGTATCGTGACCCCGTGTGACCCTGCTTCGCACATCAGCTTAATCGCGCCTGGGTTCGTGTCGCCATTGACCTGCACTAAACCTGTGCCGTTAGGGTCAAGTTCGATGTTACCGTTACTCGTGCTTGTAGTAATCTTCTGGGCTTTGACATCTAAGTCACCGCCAAGTTCAGGTGATGTGTCATCAATTACGTCTTGCAATGCGCTATCAGCAGTGCTGCCTTGCGCTGCCGTAGCGTAATCAGAAGAGTCAAACGCCTTGACCTGTGCAAGATTAGTCACCTCTGAATCCATCAGTGCCCCTGCCGCAGCTACGTTAGTCGTGTCCGTTACGTCTGCTCCCGTTTCAATGCCTGCCAGCTTTGTAGCATCTGCACTTGGGTAGCTGTTCTTTGCCGTATTCGCTGTTATCGCGTTAGCTTGAGCTGTAGATATTGTAGTCGTGTCACCTTCCAAAGCCGTTCCCGCTGACGTGCCGAACCCAGGGAAGGATGTCTTGGCTGTATTTGCAACGACCGCAGAATCGGCAGCAATATCAGCAGTACGAGCCAATGTACCGCTGGATGTCGGCAAGTCAATAATAGTATCTGCTGATGCTTGATTGCGTATAAACGCCAAATCATTGGTGCTGCTCTCGATGCGAAAACGAGTTCCCGTCTTTACATCAAACAAAGCCGTGTTTGCGGTAGCTGTGCCGTTAATCTCGGCAGCAGTAAACGCCGTTTCGCTGCCTGAAGCACCTGCCGCAACAATGAAGTCGATTTCACCCGGAGATGTCTCAGTCATTTTCACCTCCGTGACCCCCGTCTTCAATCGAGCGGTAGTTGAGGTCAGCGTCATCTCGGAGTCGGTTGCAAACTTGACCTTGCCCTCTGTGGCTGTCAAATCCAAACGCCCCTCGTCGGTGCTGGTGCCCGATCCGTCGGCGGTCAAGGTTGTGCTTGAGCCGCTTTTTAGCAAGGTAGTTAACTCTTGCAGGCTTCCGCTTGCAGAGAAATCGCCTGATGAATTAGCAACAAGTACATCGCCATTCGACACCCCTGAAGTGCTGACGTCACTAAGTTCGTTCAGCTCGCTGGCACCTCCAGACTGGTCTACATACTCTAAAGATGTGGCGCCTGAGTTAACAGCTAACACCTGACCAGATGTGCCAATAGAATTGGGTACATCTGAGAGAACGCCTATTGCCTGTCCCGAAACCGAGTTGGTGTCTTCTACATAGCTAATCACAAAGTTTGACCCGCTTGGACGGGTTGATGTGACCATTATTTTGTCTGTCGATTCCAAGGCGATAGGAGAAACCAACAAATCAACGCTTTCATTAGACGTCAATGCCTGGTTAACAATCTGCATAGACGTTGTGCCCTTTTTGACACTCAGCGTTACAGTTGCGCCATTTGAGTCGGTGCATATAATGCTTGATATAACCGTGTTGCTTGCGCTCGCGGCAAAAGCTTGTTGACTCGTGTTAGCTTGCGTAACTGTAAACTGCGCTATTTTGTATGCTGTAGCCATTATTTCTTGCTAATAAAGATTGGGAACAGGTCGCCAAACAGGGAGCTTCCTCCTGTGGAAATGTTGTCCAAATCTACGCTATTTGTGACGGTAATTAGGTCTGTTTTTGAGGAGATTCCTGACACGGTTGTGCTCAATGATTCGTGCTTTTGAAAGACGTGATTGACCCCACCCCCAGGCACAAAATCTCCATCGCCTGCCCCTGGAGGGTTGTTTGGGTCTCGCCCGGTATCGTCCTGTTCCTCAGTAATAGTGGCCTCAGACGTATACCCGCACAACAAGGCTTCTATCCTTTGCGCGTGGTCCTTCAGCTGTATTGTTATTGAGTGAGGAAGGAACTCTTCATTTCCCGCGCTCAGTTTGGAGGTGTTAAACTTCTTGTATGGGCGGCATACATCCAAAAACTGCACGCTTTCGTCTAAACGAGGCCGTATGATTGTGCCCGTCACCATTTGACGAGCGTGACCACGAATGTTTATGGCCCTGGCCGTAGTGTAATACCCCATCGAGGTGTACATGCTTGAAAACGGCATGTCCGACGAGGTGAACCCATCAGGATGCATCTTTATGTTGTCCTCTCTGTTTAGAGGGCTGGAGGTGTCGCTGGGGTGTGTGGCGCGATAACGACCGAACGCCCTGTTGCCTGAGTTCTCAAAGGTAGCCCCAAAAGCGGTGCTGTTTAACGAAATCTGCTCCGATCCGTTGCCGCTATCGTCAAAAGCGACGTATCTGGCGTCATAATTCTCTGTGCCGTCACCAAGGTATACCTCAATGCCTGACAGCTGAAAATGCTTCAGTATCGAGTGGTTTTCGCTGTATTGACTAGTTGCGCTTACCACAGACGGAGGGGTAACCAAAGGCCAGTCTGAGGCTGCAAATTTTTGGTTTTCTGTAGCCTCTCCAACTACGTCAATCGCGTTGCCTGATGAGTCAAATAAGTTGTTCCAGTCGTTATTGTGAGGAATCTCATACAATCTCAGTGCGCTGCCTATTTGAAGCTTAGTGAACGAAGCAGATGCTCCGTCAGCGGTGTATGGCGCCTCTATCTGCTCGTCGAATCGATAGATAAAGTGATTTCTTGAGTGATCTTTTTTTAGTACGTTGTCAGCGTCTGCGTCTTGCTTGAGTAGCGGCGGCGTGTAAAAGCTGTAGGTAAAATCCTCTGATTGAAGGAACTCATCAGTAGTTCCTGCACCCTCATCGGTCAGGATACTAGGATCTGCACCAATCATAATCTCCAAAAAAGCCTCGTCATACATCGCGTCGGCATCATCTACCCACGTATACTGTTCATAGGTCTTTGGGGTGTAGTCAGCGCTTGTGTCCGGAACATCTACTCCGTAAGCTTCCCCTGAACTATAGAAACCGAGCGACCTAACGCGACGGCGCAAAGCATACCAATTAGTTCCATCATTGACTCGAACCGTCATGCGCAAAACCGCCAGATTTCCTCTGTTTTGGTTCTCAAAATTGCTTCCTGACGTCCAGTATTGAGCACTACCAGAGAAATGCAGCCTAAATGACCCCCCATCGTCACCCTTCGGTATTTCGATGTCGGTTATGATACCTTGAGTGGGCACATTTGAGTACACGTTTTTTGTAGTGACCACAGGGAAGTTGCCTGTTGAGATTGAATCAAGGCGGTACAAGTAAGTCTCTAAGCCCGGACCGTCGTAGCCCATTCCCGACCTAAAAATCAGATCGCTACCCGCTCCTTCGTGAACTTGAGCGATAGAACCCACCGGATATACACCCCTTCTCGCTGCCCCTTTCAGGAATTGAGCACCAATATGGTCTAAATACACGACCTGCGGGTCTGTATCGTTGTCGGTGCCGTTGGAGGTGTAAACAGATGAGTGACTAAAATTTCCGTTCTCGTCCTTTGTCCATTCGAAAAACCCTATGTCGTCGTCATCACCGTTTATGATGCGCTCACGATCAAACAGGTGAAATTTACCCTCTGAAAAACAGAAAGTGGCCCCTAAAGAGGCGCAAATGTCGTGCAAAATCTCGTATGTAGACACGAATCCACTGCGGCGATCTGTGCGCTTGCGCTCAAAAGCAATGTCTCGCTTCTCCCTTGGAGCGGGTCGCGTGTAAAAGGAGTCTGCCTTCAAAAAGAAGTGGTCCAGCACAGCGTCATTCGAGGGGAAGTGATTGTGTGTGGAGTTTCCTGGCCTTACGAGTCGATGCTCAACAAACATAGGGTAGTCATGACCATCGGAACCAGTGCCTTCTAGCTCGTCGTCAATTATTGACCAATGAGGCAGTTTTTGAACGACTTCCTTGAGCCAGTACACCAGGCTTGTTTCACCCGTAAACAGGTCGCCGTTAGTGTCTTTGTAGTCCACGTTCTTCAGCGAAGCAATGCCGTCACTAGCCACGAATGTGGTCAGGATTCTACCGTCGTCAATCTTCTCGGTTACTTCTTCGGGATGAATGATGCCTGCCCATTCAAAATCTTCTTGAACAGAGGTCTTTCGATACAGGCGAACAAACATCCTGAACTCGTCACCAGCAAAACAAGGCACAGTAATATGAGTGCGCTCGGTCTCCGTGAGGTAGGCAGAGAACTTCATTGACGAACTCATGATCGGCTGCAACACGTCGTCAACAGACCCCTTCCAATCCAGTACAAATCCTGGATCAGAGATCTCTACCGTTGTGAACGGCGAAAAGCTGCCTTGAGACACGATGTTTACGTCCCACACCTCCAGTCGGTATGAGAATCCGTCAATGACGTCGTATGTGGTATTTACTATTCGTCTAGCCATATATTCGGTCTAATGCTGTTGCTCCACGTCGTGTCCCAAACACCAAGTCGGAACCGCTTATGTATCCTTCAGTGCGCATGTTTGGCCCTGCGCTTCTGTTGAAGCTACCCATATTCATACCGCTCATGATAAACTGTCCCATTTTTTGACCTCCAAGCGCATTTTTAGCAGCAAATGCTACAGTAGACGTGCCTCCTGAGAGAATAGACAGTATAGCAAAAGCAGCAATCAAAGCGATCACCTTAGCCAAAACCCTGTTCAGGGCGGAAAGCAAGTTTGTCCTGAGTGATTCAGCAAAGGTAGCGCTTCCATTTATCGCGTCTTGAAAAGCCCTAGAAATAGTGCTTCCAAAGAACTGACCCACAGCAAGAGCTGTATCTCTTATCTGTTGGGCGTTTGCCTCCATAAGCGCCTCAAGCTCTTTTTCCCTTGCTTGTTGCTTTGCCCGTATGTCATCAAGGGCTTTTTTGGTGGCGTCAGCTCTTTCCTTTTCCTCTTTTGCAAGGTTCCTGGATTCGCCTCCTAAAGCCTTGTAGTAACCGATTAGAGCCTCAACCTCCTCTCCCAGTTTGGTAGTTTCTTCCGTTATGAGTCCTGTCCTGGCAAGCTCCTCTGCTTTTTGCAGGTTTATGCTTTTCTGCCTTCCCTCTAATACTTGAAGCGCTATGTTTGCTTTTGCAATATCTCCAGAGCCATCACCAAAAGAAAAGTCTGTTAGCCGTTGCGCTTTTTCAAACTCATCGATAATGTCTCTGTCAAATATCGGTATGTCTTTGTCCTTCTTCTTGTTAAGGTCGTCAAAAGTAATACCGTACAGTTTGAGCACTTTCTCTAAATCAGCTATCTCTGCGCTGATCTTCTTTACCGATTCAGGGTCAAGTATGTCCCCAGCTTTAGCACTGCGTCTGGCCCTATCAAGGTCGTCAAGCAACTTGAGGCGGCGCTCCAAAAGCTTGTTTAGCGTGTCGCCTTCATTAAGGCTTTCTCCTGGAGGTGGAAGGTTGTCAGGACCAAGGAACTTATCAAGCTCCTGTCGTCTGCGGATGGAAAGCCTAACCTCTTTTGCGTAGTCGGCCTGAGCAGCAGTCAGCTCTTCTATCTGCTTGATCAGAGCGTCTCGTCTTGATGCCTCTGCGGGGTTCATCCCCGGATTCCTTTCAAGCTGGTTATTAAGATCGTTCAATGTCAGCTCAAACTGAGCGAGCTTCCTAAGCTGATCTTCGCTTACAAACTTGGTTTTTGCGATGTCCTCAAATCCCTTGTCTGCGCTCGAAAGTGCTCGCCTAAGCTCTTCCAAAGAAAGGACTGTTGCGTCTGTTTCTTGAGCAAACGCCAGCTGCTGCGCTAATCCAGCCCCTATAGCGCCGATAAGAGCTATTATCGCTGTGGGTATAGCGCCAACTGCGCTGACTAAAAAAGCTACAGCCCCTGCCACAACACCAAGCACGGTAACGATTGCGCCAAAGGCTACGGTAAGGACGCCCGAATTAGCCACCGCACTTTTGGCCTCATCACTCATATCAGCCAGACCTCGTATAAACCTGGCAAGGTTGTCTGTCAGAGTCAAAAGCTCTCCACCAAAAGAATCGACAAAGCTGATTGACAGCTCCTGGCTGGCTGACTGAACACGTTTAAAGGATGCCTGTAGAGAAGTGTCCAGGGTCGTAGCAAACCCTTGAAGGAATCCTTCTGAGTTGGATATTTCTAACCGTAGCTTTATAAACTCATCCCGCAAACCGCCGAGGGCAGCAGCCGGACCAGCCCCACGAAGGCCGAACTGTTCGAGTTCAGCAGAGAACCCCTTGCTGTCATTCAAAAGCTCCTCTAGAGCCTCTTCCGCCGTGAACCCGTCTTTAGCAAGCTGTGCGAGAATACGACGTAAAGCAGTACCACCACGACTAGCGTCAAAACCTCGGTCCGCAAGCAGACCCAGTAAAGCCGTGGTGTCGGCCAGGTCGAAGCCAGCTGCCGCCGCTTCCGATCCCACATAGTTTAACGATGCAGCAAGCGTTTCTGCATTGATCGCGGTGTTTGCAGCTACAGCAGCGAACAGGTTCCCTACATACGCCGCCTGCTCTGCCTCTGGTCCGACCCTAGCAAGCGAGTCGGCAAAACGATTCATCGTCTTAACAAGGAACTCGCCTGCGGGGGCGAGCTGCATGTCCATGGCTTGAGCAAATTGCAGGACAGTTCCCTGAATACGCTGTATGGTCTGATTAGATTTACCCAGCTTTGCCAATGAAAGCTGAAGCTCACTAATCTCGGTTGCCGTAAAGATTGTAGAGGCACCTAACTCACGAGCAGACTTGGTCAGGTTGTCTATGTTTCTGCCCCCGCGAAGTGCCGAAATCTTCTTTTGAGCAAACTCAAATGCTGTAGCCGTTTTTATGGCAGCCGTGGCAGCAGCAGCAATTGGCAAAGAAATAAAGGTGCTTATGTCGCGACCTATCCTTGTGGCTTTTGAACCGAATCTCTCTAAAGACTTTGTGGCTTTATTTAGCCCTGTAGCAAACCCTTTAGTGTCCGCTACAACATTAGCCTTTACCGTTACTTGCTTGCTTGCCATTTAAAAGTTTTTAAAGGTTTCGTATAACTTTTTAGCGTCCTCTTTTGTAGGTTGTTTTTTCTTGCCCGAATAAGGCATGAAATCTTCTGGCTTATATCGCTTCCCCTTCGGGGCGTTGATGTTTGCTGTCAACGATAAGGTGGATGCTGTGTGGTTCCACGCTAGTTCGTCACTAAAGTACAGCCTTTTTACCACGGACGAGACCTCAGCCAGAGTCATGGTCCAAAAAGACTCAGGAGAGACGCCCCTCTTTATGCATTCATGATAGAACCACAAAAGAGAAACGACCTCCTCGTCTTCATCCGCTACTTCTTTCCCTTGGCGCCAGTGTCCATTGCCGAAGCAATAGCTTCTGAAACGACCTCTATTTGCCCAGAGTCAAGGATCTCAGCAATAAACTGATCCTTGTTTGCAGAAAACTTTTTGCCAGCATACATCTGCCGATTGGCTACGCTGTAGTAGGCGATTAAAGGCACTGCTGTCAGTGGGTCTGATGAGACCCAGGAGTCGAAGTCTTTGAGTTCAATTCCTTCGTTCTTCAAAATCAAACGGATAGCGTTCATTGTAAACAACGCATCCTGTTCCTTGTTTTTAAAAGAAACCTTGAACTCCCCTCGAAAGTTGTTGGATAAATCCATGTGGTTGATTAAGGGTAAAAAGGGGCGACACGACCTTCGCGCCGCCCCATAACAAATATACTAATTACGCAGCGATGAACTTGTGCAATTTTCCATAGCCTCGGAAAGTTGCGCTGTATGTTGCGATATCGTCTACACCACCAGTGAGTGAGCACGACTCGATCAACGCCTGACCTACGTATGAAACAACTCCAGCGTCGTTACCGAGTCCGTCGTCACCAATCTTTGTGGTGAAGCGAACGAAAACGTACTTTGAGTCCTTCGCCAAGTCGATCAAAGTGATCGGGCTTCCCGTGTCGCCTGAACCGCTGGCGGTAAGGTCGATCAGTCCGTCAATAGTGAACGTGTAAGCAAACGCTCCAGATGCGATAAAGTTGGTAGAAGAACCCTCTCCGTCGCGAGCCGCCACTTCATTGATTGTGTTTGAAGCGTCGAGCGTTGTCGTTGTAGCCGCTGCCAACAAATGAGTTGCAGCAATAGCGGTTTCGGCGACCGCGTCTGGATCTGAAGTTGTGTCCAGTGTGTAGAGGCCGATGAAGTCGCTGGAAGCGTCAACTGCGAGAAACTTTGCGTCATCCGCAACGCCTGCTGCAACTGCTTCAGCGGCAGTAGGAGCACTGCCTGATGCGGTGACGACTTCTAACGGAGACGTGGAGCCTCCGTCAATGGCATAGATGCCTAATTGATTTGATGCTAATGTAGCCATGATTGATTATTTTCTAAAATTAGTTTTTGCGAGTTCAATTAAAAGATTGGTGATCTCGTCGTTTACGTTTTTTATTACGTCTCGCGATCGAGATGCGTATATTCTGTAGAAGCTTATTCTTTTGTGGCCTGGTATCTGTTTTGCGGGACGTGCAAAGAAGATCGCGTACCACGCTTTCCTTTTGGGCAAAACCTTACGCCCGTATACGCCCTTTCTTTTGCCTTTGATCTTACGGTTACCCATAGGATCGTCAAAGTTGCCTTTCCTGCGCTGAAGCCTAGCTCCTTTACTGTACAAAGTGCCCCCTTTAAAGACGTTCTGCCATGGCCTTACAGCCCTAGCAAGAGCCTTGTCAAATTTTTGCTCTGCCTTAGAGGTGCCGACGCTTCGCCCATAGCGCTTCAAAGCTCTCTCAAGCTTCTTCATCTCGGTCCTAGGTATTTCGAGTCTAATTGGGCTAGGCATCACTTCGCTATTTTGTAATACAGCTCTTTGCCAAGCCTACTACCCAAACCGTTAGGGTTGTGACTTGGGCCTGGGCCTAAGTTGATTACTATCTTTAGTGTAGCACCAACCCAAGCAGGCTCGTCTAGGACTTGCTCAAAAGATTGAGTGTCTCCATTGAAATACTTAGGTGTTTCAATACCAGGAGGTCCGCTATCTGGCACGTCGTCTGTAAACAAAGAAGTAATAGTCTCCTCATCAGACGTCTCTAGAACCTCCTCTCCGCTAGGTAAAATAACAGAAGCGCTCTCTACGCTAAGAACATATATACCTTCACTTGAAAACGAATTTCCACCTGTACTTTCAAACTTGGCATTACCAGTCTCTGGTTGCTTGGCACTGCCCGCTCCTAAAAGATCATTTAGGTTCGACATTCTGTAGACACCAAGTCTCTCACCTTCCTGTCTAAAGCAGTGGCTCGTAACGTCAGAAGGGAAGCTTACGCTGTGGTTTCGAAACCTAATTTTAGCGGAGTATTCGTATGAAACCTCTCCACCATCCGTTTTGGTTACAGAGTTCTCGGCGTCGCGAGAGTTTAGTCCGTCTATGTACTCGCTAACGGCAGTAATCGGCGTAAGCTTGTAATACAGCCTCCCCATGCTGATACCGTAAGGCAGGTGCCACCACCCCGAATCGTTGTTGCCCCAACTAGTGGTGTCTAGTTTATACGTTTTGAACCCATCAGAGTTCAAATGTGTCGGCTCGGTCTCGTCAGCTGGAATTAACACAAATGTGTTAGGCGAGCTTTCTACAACTAGCTCCCCAGAGTCCAAGACAATCTTAGCTTCAGGGCTTGAGTTGTTTGGAACCAGGTCATACCAACGAGATGTGTAGCTTCGAATGTACTCGTCTGGGGGAACGCCCGCTGGCTCAGACAAAGCTGTCTTGTAAATGAACTTGTCTTCGTTCATGATTAAGACGTCTGAAACAGTTGTTGGGTCTACAACATCAACCTCTTGAGTTACTGTGTTGTACTCTCGTCTTAATCCGATGTCAAAAGCAAATCCGTCGTCTTCGCCCGTTATGATGTCATTAGGCCCGCTTCCCGTGCTCCTTACAAGTAAGTCGCCACGTTCAGGAAACGGGCTATTGCTTACTACCACGTAGTCAACCGTTGGATTTCTGTAGTGAGAATCTGCGTGAGTGATGAACGGGTACTCTTGATCAGGCAAGCCCAAAAAAGTATCGTCGTCTCGTAGCTCGGCACGAATTTTCAATACCTCGTGGCGACCCTCGTACTGGATAGAGTAGATGCGGAACTTCCCGCCCTCAAAAAAGATTACATCCTCGAACTTAACGCCCTTAAAATAGCGGCAGCGAATCTCGGCCTTAATCTTACCTGTTCGCTGTTCTTGGATGCGTTCTTCCGAGGCACCAGCAGACGGGGTGCCGATGTACTTAAACTCAGCACCCACATCTCGCTTCAGCAAAGAGACGGTCTTTACCTTTTCTCCCGCGTCATTGACGACCAAAGATTCCCTGTAGAAGGAAATCTTGTTCTTCATAGCTCCCGGAGTCAATACTGCCATTAGTAGCGCTTTACTGAGCCAAGCAAGCGCTGCACACCCTCCTTGACTTCTGTGGTGATACCTCCGAAAAACTCTGCCTCACGGTGTGAATCGTAGTGGCCTATCAACATAAGGGCTGCCTGAGTAAATTGCTTAGGCAAGTCCTTGACATTTTCCCCTCCAGAAAGGGTAACCTTATACAGGTCGTAGTCCTGGTCTTCGTTAAGGTCTACAGGAGGCTCTGTTCCTGTGAAGTCAACCTGAAGCGGGTAGCCTGTATTTCTAACTCGCGCCTTATCGTCTACGTAAGCGACATAGTCTCCACTAGTGTCAAGGTAGTCGATGGCTTCTACGGTGTATGTGCCTGTAATGTTACGTAGGGTCTGGATTTCATTAACCTCCAAACGGTCTAGATAAACCACTACAGTTGAGTTCTTGGCAGAAACAGATACCAAGTCGTAGTTTGAGTCCTCGTGGGACGCTGGAGTGCTGGAGCAGAACACACGGTTCGTCACCGTAAGCATGTAGTCCATAGCGGACTCCAGGTAGGAGTTGATAAGATCGTCAGCTTCCCCTTGCTCATATCGCAAGTGGCCGCGAATAATAGACAAAGGCACTAAGTCTTCTGCGTAGTAATTCTGTGTGACGATCGTTTTCATTTCCTAGATTTAAAAAAGGGGGCGACCGCAATAGCCGCCCCCTTCCATTTCAGTTTAAGATTCCTTATACAGTGAATCCGTCGAATCCGTTGTAGTTGAGGATTTCAACGTCACGGTATACGTTAGCGATGATTCGCGTAACACCGTGGTCTGCATCGGTGTAAGGGTCAATGATGAGGTTTATTCCGCCCCACGTGCCAGTCACGACTTGCTCCTTGTCGAACATGAAGAAGTCATCACCGTTGTTGCCCATCTGAGAAGAAACGTATGTCTCGTATCCCAATACGTTGCGACGATCAGCAGCAGCAGCGCTTGCGAACAACATACCAGAACCAGCGTCTTGGCTCAAAGAGCGCAGCTTTCGGTAAGCAGTAGGTCCAGCCAAAGCAACTACGTTCTCCAATGGAACGTCGCGTCCCATCAATGCAGCCTCCAAGTCGAGAGGGTTCATAGTCTCGGCGTCATATCCATCCAAAGTACCAGGAGTTCCCTGGTTCAACAAAACACCTGTAGTAGCACTACCCAAGATAGCGGCGATGATGTCAGCGTTGAACTTCTTAGCAACTGCGTCACGGATGTCCTTTGCGAGGAAAGCGCCCATGTCGTCAGCAGACTGCGCCAACATCTGGTCAGTAACCTGTGTGTGAGCAGCGTAACGAACTGGGTTCAGCGTGCGAGAAGAGAACGAAGTGTTGTTGACAGCCTGGTTGTCAGCTTCGTTTGGCTTACCAGCAGTGGCAGGGGTGCCCTGTACCTGGAACACAACGTCACCGCTCAAGTTGCCCAAGTTGCGAACACCCATCTGAGCAGCGATGTCGGTTGGCTTAAACGCCTCAACGATACCGTTGTCAACCTTTCCGATTGTACCTCCAAATGCTGCGGAGTCGAGTCCACCACTACCGCTGTTATCAACAGTACCAGTACCGAGAGCAGCACGCTGTGCGACGAAGGAAGGGATGCAAATGCCGCCCGCAACATTCACCTTTGCGTTCTGGAACTCGTTACGAGCCTCCTGGTTCATTTCAGCTTCGAGACCGCTCAACTTGCCCTGAGCAGCTTCTTTAATCATTTTGCCAAAGCTAAATGTCTTGGCAGCGCGAGCCTCTGTATCGCCGAGGCCCTGAACGAGTGCCGGAGCACTATTCTTGTTTTGCTTTTCCATAGTGGAATTTTTGTTTTGTGATTTATTATGTCGAGCCTCGGTTGGCTCAGTATTGTACGCTTGTGAGTAAGGGTGAGGCAAAATAGCTGGGTCAATCAGTTCGTCTACCCGCTCTTCTTGTTCCTCTTCCTCCTCTTCTTCTTTTTCTTCTTCGTCCTCATCCTCTTCCATGCGCTCCTCTTCTTCCTCTTCTTCCTCTTCTTCCTCTTCTTCCATGCGCTCCTCTTCTTCTTCCTCTTCCTCGTCTTCGTAATGACCAGGACGCTCTTCGGGCTTCTCCTCGTCTTCCTCGTCCATGTAGCCTTTTTCCTCTTCCTCTTCTTCGAGCTTACGCAACTCTTCTTCTACCTCTTTGTCAAGGAACGCTTCCATAGAACGCAAACCCACTTCTGTGGTTGGGTATGCACCCTGCGTTGTTGGAGAAACATCAAACAAAGTTTCTACCTCGTTGATAACCCGCAAGTTCACACCGTCCTCGCGACGCTCCCACGAGTCGTCAGAGATGGTGAAACCGAAGCTGGAGGTGGACACATTGCCCATGCGAATGTTTTCGGCCAAATCCTTAGCGTAGGATTGGTTACCCAGCTCGAATCGGTACTTGAGACCCTTGTCATCGACGTCCAGTTCCAAGCCGCGACCAACACGGGCCAATGGCATATTCCAGTCGTGGTTGAACAAGGCGACAGTATTAGACATGTCGGCTTTGTCAAACGCACCACGAGCAATACGCTCGGCAAACCTTCCGCCAATAACGGTCTCGTCCTCGAAACGCGCCGCGTAACCCTCGACCACGATGTTGCCGTCCTTCTCAGAACGTACCTCGAAGTCGGCGCTAAGTGACCGCTTTTCTAGATTTTCCATTATTGGTTTTATTTTGATGATAATTTATGACCCTTCGGGAAGAGATCAGTGTCGTGTTTACCGCTGCGAAACTTCTCATTCTTCAGCGCGTAAAGATAGCTGTTTACACGAGCAAACGCCCACTGCTGTGGAGACTTTACACTAGGCCGTACAGAACCGGGGTTGGTTTTGTATGCACCAATCCCTCGGTTGTACACCTTCTGCAAAGTTGCCTGTGTAGTTTTCTTTTTAGAATCGCTAACAGATTCGTTGTGATCCTCAGCTTTCTTCTTGAGCGTAGGCCCGACACCCTTGTCCTCAGCTCTGCTTTCTTTTTCAGCCTTATTGATGGTACGCTCACACCAACCCTTCATACTGTCGCCACCCCAGGCAGCGTACATGATAGAGCCGCAGATATCCTTACCCTTGTCGTCAGTGAACTTACCTTGATCGTAAGTCTTAGCACGAGACAGAAACGAGAAGGTACGCTTAATTGTTGACAGCGTCAAACTTTGACCTGTAGACAACTGCCGAGCACGAGTCCAGCCCACGCTGGTCCCGCAGCTCGTACCCTTCTCTTCCTTGTGCTTCAGGGCAGCTTTGGCGCGGTTCTTGGCCGCTTGTGGATATCCGCCGTAAGTCTTAGCCATTTTTCTTTGGCGTAGCTTTTTTGACCTTTGGGGCCTTAATTTCGATTTCGTAGAAAGCCTTTCCTACACGGACCACACCTCCGTTCTCCCATACCTTGGCAAAGGTGCCAGCAGGAATGTGTTGAGCACCAGGAGTAGCTTTGTTAAATTTATTGGCAAACTCCTCCGCGCTCTTGCATTTTTTGATTACTAGTTTATTCATCTTCCTGTTCTAAGTTCATCATCGCTTGGTTGTCCACTTCGTCAGCGCCCTGTTGATTCCCTTGAGAAGCCACAGTAGCGGCGTAGTCAGCCATAGAAGAAAGCGGTATTTGATTAAGTTGAATGTGGTGATTGTCACCTCCTTGAACAGGCGCCAACCCCTCTTTACTTCGCACCTCATTGATCGATAAAACTCCATCAGAGAGGAGGGAATGATAGTAGCTGGCACGCGAGGCGGAGTCGGCACGTAATAGTGAGTCGACATCGAACCTGCATGAAAGCTCGTCGTTGTTTCGTAGGACTTTGCGCTCGACTTCAAGCTCGATTCGGCGCACCCAGGGCAGAATTGTCCCTTGCGAAAATTGCAGTGTTTGTTGCTCATAGTTGTCATAAGATGAGTTGCCCTCCATTCCGATGATGGCAGGCGGCACAGAGAAGAATCTTGCGATTTCTTCAGCCGTGTACTTCTTAACTTCTAGGAACTGAAGTTGCTCCAAAGGCACAGAGAGCGGCTGGTAAGCAAAGCCACCCCCCAAGATAGCGACCTTATGAGCGTTTTTCTTGCCCATAAATTCTTGCTTCCAGCGCTCACTGGCCTCCCTCATCTGCTCGATTGTTAGCGGCTCCTTCGTAGTCAATATGCCGCCGAGCATCCCGCCGTTTTCAAAGAACGTACTGCCGAAATTTTGAATCGACTTGGCGGTGTTGAGGTTTTGGATTTGGATATTGGTTGGGTTCTTCCCACGGAACGCCTTAATTTCGAGAATCTGGTCTTGAGGAATCTTCGTTGGTGAACCCGTGTAGGTGTACCAGCGCGAACCGTCCGGCTCTACCATAGAGTGAACCTCTGTGGCAGGCAACCAGTAAATTTCATCGTCGAGGATAAGTGCAGTGCCGATGCCGTACAACAAGGCGTCGCTCACGATCATCTGCCAGAACTCATACGCGCCCATCATAGGGTTCGGCTCGACAGCCAGAAGACGAGTGACCGGATGGTCAGGCATAGGACGACGAATGCCATCGGCGTCCACCTGCTCAACAGTCAATCCCATAGAGGCGATGGTGTCAGCAATTTTACTTACACATGCGTATACAGCAGAAAGGGTCAACGTGTCTTGACCAGAGGCCAGACTCGTGTCGCTTACGATGGTGCTTAACCAGCCAGTGTGAGCCTGCGTGGGGAAGATTGGCGCTTGGTACCGATCTTCCTTGTTCAGGCCGAAAATACGTTGAAATAGATTGCGTTCTTTGGGCATCAGCGCGAAAGTAATACAGCGGATGCGCTACTGAACGAATTTTTTGCTACGTTCCTACAACAGACATAAAGAACTCGAAATCTGGTGGCGTCTCGTCCTCCTCAAACGTAAGCATTTCGCCTATCGCCATGATCGCCGCAACCACCCCGTCAATCTTATCTCCAGACTTAGATTTATCAACCTTAATGTTGCCGCTGGGGTCAAGTTTTAGATGAACATTGCTCATCATCCAGCGCAGAACTTCGTCGCCGCCATGGTGTAGTTTGCCCTCTAACGCCAGCTTCTCGTAAAATTTAGATGGGAACGACATAGAAGCGTAGCCCTGACCGAATGGGTCGCACGGGACGCCGTCACCGTCCAGGTCGCGAATCAGACTCAACGAGTTCCAACGGTCATACGCCACGCCCTTGATGTTGTACTTTTCCGAAAGGTTGTCTGGGTCGTACTGAACCTTGCCGTCCATTACGTAGTGCCCACTGAGCATCCTTCTGATCACGTTATAGTCAGTGACGTTACCCGGAGTCACGATCACGTTGTCATATTCCTCTATGTGGGCGTAGATGTGCGTCTCGTCTTTCTCCAGTCGGCGCTGAACAGCTCGTTCTGGAAGGAAGTAGTAGTTGGATATCTGGACTCCCTGGTCGGGGTCGCCAACAGCCACGCTAAACGCAGTCATGTCATCCGTGGCCGCGAGGTCCAGTCCGATGTATGCGTCCAGTTTTTCCCCGTCCGCGTTAAATGGCTGCTTGATATTCTCCTCAGCCATCCACAAGTCGTCCTCTATCCATATATCTTGCGCTCCGACGAAAAGGTTGCAGTGCTTGACCATAAATTCTGTGATCGTGCGACCGCCGTACAGCTTGGCGTTGTTGCACTGCTTGTGCAGGTACTCCATAGAGATGGACGCGTCCAATCCGGGGTTTGCCTTCTTCCACGCTTCGGGATCATCCCACTCGTCACCGTCGTCTTTATCTATCTCGTAGCACAGAAACAGCAGGTTTTCGTTGCTCACGGTGCCGTCCAGCACCTTTTTGCCACCGTTTACGAACTCGGTAGCCACTCCGTCCAGCACGAAGCCAGCGGTGGATATGGCGAGCATGAGCGGTGACTTACGCGAACCCATCGACGACGCGAGTACCCTGTACAGCTCACCGTCCTTCATCGCGTGCATCTCGTCGACACACCCTATGTTCAAGCTCAGACCGTCCAAAGTATTGGCGTCGGACGACAATGGCTTGATTATACAATCTTTTGGGCCGTGAATCTCCTGTCTATTGGCTGTGAATCGCTTCGCGAGGGGAGGCGAGCGCTTGACACATCGGCGTATCTCATCGAACACTTCCTTAGCTTGATCGCGCTTCGTGGCCGCCGTTACGAACTGCCCCGCACCGTCATCGTCCAGGACAGCCATCGCAAGTATGATGGCCGCTGCGAGCTGAGATTTACCAGATTTACGCGCAACAAAGAAGTGTGCGGTGGTAAAACGACGCTTTTTCACGTCATCCTTGTGTACCCAGCCGAAAATCTGCCCTATGAACGCGACCTGCCACGGGGAGAGGATGAACGGCTTACCTGCCCATTCGCCACGCGTGTGGACGCAAACCGTTTCTATGAAGGCCACATACTTGGCCGCAACATCTAGATCGAATACCCACGGGAAATCTTCGTCACCCTGGCGCTCCAGGTCACGGGTAAACCGCTCATACGCCTTTACTACGTACTTTCCGGCCACAACAGACCCGTCGAGCACTCCCTCGACGTAATCCCACATCCTGTTCAGCCGTTTTGTGTTGTTAGACAAGGTCGTCGATTTCGTCCCCTTCTGCACGCTTGCTGTTGGCAGCGGCGGCGTTTACTGCGGCGCCCATCATGCGGGCACGGTCCATAGGTGAAAGACCCAGCTTGGCAGAAAGTTTGCTCACTTCGCCCTGAACTTTCGATAATGCGGTCATTTTGCCGCTAACATTGGACGATCCGTTCTCATATACCTGCACAATGTCGTCAACCGTCTGGATTTCCCGCGACAGCATAACGAACATAGACAGGTTCTTCGCGAGCATCGTAATCGTTACCACGTCCACACTTTCGAGCAGCCCAGTTTCGTCAAGGTAGTCTAGCACCATGGTGAACATGCGTTCGCCCTCGTGATCCAGACTGACGATTGGCTTGAGTTCCGACGTTTTTTTAGCGTCAGATCGCAAAACTTTGGCTACCTCATCCTTTGCAGGCGAGGTTGCCTCTCTCATTTTTTGCAGTAACGTATTTTTATTTGCCATAGCTTGGGGTTAGCGTCCTTGGCCTCGGTACTTCTTCTTGTACTTTTTAGAACGCTTGTGGTTGGACGTTTTGGTTTTGGCGTGTATGCCTGGGCGAGAAACGAATCGCTCCTCTTTTACGTTGATCTTAAGCTTCTTCATTGAAATCGTAAACGTATATAGGTGTTTTTTCTCCGAAATAAGCCCCAGCTATATTGTATTCGAAAAATTCAACAGCATCTTCCCTGGTCATCTCCTCGTCCGCAGTCAGGATGTCCAGCATCTTACTAACGCTGTATACGGTCTTCGGATGATCGCCGTAGACGATGCCTATGACCGCGTCATCAAACCCGTCAGCGACAAGGCACTCTTCGTCTCTAATGTGCTCCCACAATTCTTGTTTGTCAAAAAACATTATGCTTCAATTGCTCGTATTAGTACATTGGCTTCGTAGCCGTCTTCGTCATAGTATTCCAGAAACAAGTCTAAATTCTTCAGGTGATACAGTGTGGTTTCTGAATCTTCGACCAAGCTGTACAGCTGGTTCTGGTTGACGTATGCGAAAATGGTGTCGGCCATCTTTGCCGCTTCGCTGTACGTGTTTGCGTAACAGTACACAGATATCTCAAATGTGCCGTAGTCAATACGAGCCAAATCGTTGATGTCGAAACTCGACTGCTGAATGATGACTTCAGGGTTCTGCTCTCCTTGAAAGCGAACACCTACTGACGCCTTGATGTGTGATAGCGTACTGTCGCTATCGAGGGCGGCACGAACCACCTCGTACACCGACTTGTGAGCCTTACGTAAACTCATGCTTTAAATTTTTTTTATTCTGACCTTTTTAACTTTCGCTATCTCTTCACACTTCTCTTTGTACCACTCGTACATCTTCCGAAGCTCTGGCATCCCAAACTTCTTTAGTTGTTTGGAGCGTCGCATTACCTCGGCAGATACACCTGGGCGCTCCTTATCCAGGGCCTGACCGAACACCCACTGTTCGCCCTGGGAGTACAGGTTGCAGCTTATACACTGCACGCGAATATTCCACTCGTGGTCCCAACGGGTATTCATGTGTCGGCGACTGGCGAAGTGCCCGGCCTGCAATTTAGAGACGTGATCCTCCTTGCCGCAGGTATAACACTTGGCGAAACCATCTTCGTCAGCAGCGCTCCATCGAACAAATTTACTACACCACTCGTCCACTTTCTTCTTCATTTGAGCATGAGTGTACTTTTTCTCTGCCCGTGGCTTCGCTTTTGACTTCTTATTCAATTGCTTACTTGATTTAGAATCCGCCCTGTTACTAACCTTCTTTTTTCTCATACAAGCCCCTGATCCGTTAGCATAAAGACAACGCTCTCGTCATCCGTCTCCACAACCATCTTGTCGCTATTGTCTACGCCATCCAGAACACGGATGTTGCACTTGAACTCGCGAGCCATATCAGAGAGTGAACTCTTAAAGCTTTCCCTTTCACATCTCGTCCAACCCAGACTGTTTACCTGAATCCTCATTTCCGTAAAGTTTCTTTCGCATGTACTTGACACAATCTTCGAACGATTCAAACCTAACACCGTTGGCCTCATAAGATGCCCTTCTCGCGTTACAACTTCTACAGCTGCCTACTATGTTGGTCTGATCGTATCCGTTGTCGCACCTGTTGAGCGGGATCACGTGGTCCGCTTCCGTGGCTGGTGTTACGTGCCCCAAGTGCAAACACCACTGACAAATGGCATCGCGGTGCAGCACAGCCTCCCTGGTAGCCCTCCACTGCGGCGTCTTGTAGAAGCCGTTACTGGCTACCCCCTCGAACGGCCTCACCAGCCTACCAGAGTCCAAGTCCCTACGGTTGCGCCCTTGCTTTTTTGCTATCCAAGGTTTCTTCCTGGATGTGCGTCTCAAGTTCATAAAACAAATGTAGGGTGACGAGGGTGACTTTTTTTTCAAAAGTTTTTCCTAAGTGCAAAAAGCACTCAGATATCTTTTTAAGAAAATTATCTCACCTTCTCACCCAAAAAGCCTACATCCCTTAGCCCTGCTCGGTTCTTCCTGGGTGAGTATTTGGGTGATGTGACCTCTTTTATGTCACCCATTTGGCGCTATGTCACCCCCCTCCCCCCTGATCGGGGTGACGAAAAACCCCTCGAAGGTGACATGTGGGTGAGTTTTGACTCCCCCTGCCCCGTTGTCAGGCGCACAAAGAAAAGAC